>Ga0256405_10000448_pt1 | contig 136130 bp, 137 predicted proteins | sample RumenRJG_02DNA_FD_189096 | JGI IMG/M metagenome (GOLD analysis project Ga0256405, IMG submission 189096) | Bovine rumen microbial communities from Lethbridge, Alberta, Canada - RJG_02 | ecosystem: Host-associated > Mammals > Digestive system > Stomach > Rumen | place: Canada: Alberta...
CGCAGCTCCTTTGCTGCCCTTGCCCAAATGGCTCGTCAATCCTTTGCGGCACTACCAGGCAATCAATGTCTGGACTTGCTACCACTGGACGGGATTTTGGAAAGCCGTCTTCCGCAACCACTATTTCGACGTGCTGCTGGACGAATGCAAGAAAACATGGCCGTGGGGTGGCAGACAGGCCGTCTTAGATGGCTACAAGTCCGTTTATACCAATAAGTTGGAATCCATCTCTGGCAATGACATTCATTTTTGGTATGGCACGAAAGAAGCGTTTGTCGCCAAACCGCAAATAAAGCATCTACTGGCCATTTGCCCGAAAGTACATGTGCAGGTCTTCGATGGCATGAACCACGGTCAACTGCTAGTCGATCATCATGATGAAGTAGCCAAACGAATAACTGATTTAATAGTATAAACAATGGATTACTTACCGCAAAACCCTGCTATATTGGTTTCAAGCATCAACATGCTGCTCCGCGACGAGGAATTTGACTCGCTCGAATCATTATGCAATAACTTCAACACCGAGCCGGAAAAGATCAAAGCGATTCTCTACGAAGCCGGTTATGTGTATAGCGAAGAACAAGAACAATTTAGACCGATTGGTTATGATAAAAATTGACACCACCAATATGTGCAGCCACCTGCAGCGGAAACTGTTTGAAGGCGAGTATCGAGCCATCCGCGAGCAGATAGAGACCGATCCGACGTTGACGGCGGTCGTTCGTTCGCGGCAGTTGCATATCTACCGTGACGGCAAGAAAAACGGAGTTAATCGTGCCCCTGTGGCTAAGAAGATATTGGTGCTAGCCGGTAAGTCTGCGCCAAAAATCATTCGAGAAGATAAACTAAATCACTTGTTATGATAGACCAAATTATTGATTACAACCGCTCCTTCGTGGCGCAGAAAAGTTACGAGCAGTACATCACCGACAAGTACCCCGATAAGAAACTGGCGGTACTCACTTGTATGGATACACGTCTGACGGAGTTGCTGCCGGCTGCGCTGGGACTCAAGAACGGCGATGCCAAGATCATCAAGAACGCCGGCGGACTCATCATCACACCGTTTGATTCGGCGATGCGCAGCCTGATAGTGGCTATCTACGAACTGGGCGTAGAGGAGATCATGGTGGTTGCCCATTCACAATGCGGTGCATGTCACATGAGTTATGCCCATTTCCACCACGTCTTGAAAGCGCGTGGCATCAAAGATGAGACGCTCGACATTATTCGTGAGTGCGGCATTGACCTCAACCATTGGCTGGAAGGTTTCCGCGATACGGAGACCTCCGTTCGTAAGACTGTAAAGAACATCCAGACTCATCCGCTCATCCCGAAAGACGTAACCGTCCGCGGCTTTATCATCGATTCAGTCACAGGTGAGTTGCAAGAGATAAAATAACGATATGAGAAAATCCGCTACTATATTGTTTTTACTATTGGCATATTCGCTGATAGCAGCCGTGCCGGGGTATGTCAATCCGATCCTTCCGTACGACTATTCCGACCCGGATATCATCCGTGTAGGCGATACCTATCTCATGACTTCTTCTTCCTTTAACAGCGTGCCGGGATTGCAGATCTTAGTCTCGAAAGACTTGGTTCACTGGTCTATCGAAGATGCCGCTATTCCTAATCGCTTGCCGGGATATAAAGAAGGAGATCCGGTGCTCGGTAATTTCGTTTGGGCTCCTTCCATCCGCGAGCATAACGGACAATTATATATCTTTTACGGAGACCCGGACCGCGGTATTTTCTGTATTCGCGGCCAACTGCACGCTTGGGAGGAACCTGTCTTGGTGATGGCGGGTAAAGGATTGATTGACCCTTGTCCGCTATGGGACGAGGACGGTCGTGTGTGGCTTGTTCATGCTCTGGCAGGTAGTCGGGCAGGACTGAAGAGTGTGCTGCTGATGGCGGAACTGAACGAAGACGCGATGACTGTCAAAACGCCAAGTCGTATCATCTTTGACGGTCATGCAGAACATCCCACCTGCGAGGGACCGAAACTGTACAAACGGAACGGATACTATTATATCATGCACCCGGCCGGAGGCGTTTCTACCGGCTGGCAAGTGGTGCAACGAAGTAAGAATATATACGGCCCGTATGAATGGAAAATAACTTTGTCGCAAGGCCATACTGCCGTTAACGGTCCTCATCAAGGAGGCTGGGTAGAGACACCGGAAGGAGAAAACTGGTTCATTCATTTTCAAGATGTAGGCGTAGCCGGTCGAGTCGTTCATTTGCAACCCGTACGATGGATCGATGATTGGCCTGAGATGGGAAAAGACGGAGAACCGGTAGCTGAATACGGCAAGCCTTGGAAAGGCAAATGCACGTGGACTAATTTCGTACGACGGGATGAGTTTGATAGCATGGCCTTAGCCTTAGACTGGCAATGGGCCGGAGGATACATCGATCCGAAATGGTATTACTGCGATGCCCTTAATGGCCTCTTGCGGCTTTATAGCGCTCCGCAGAAAGAAGATGGCTTTATGCCGAACATGATCCTGCAAAAGATCCCTTCCGTCGCCTTTACGGCTACTGCACGTGTACGGTTCAAACCTTGTCCTGACAAGAAACTGGCAGGTACGGAACAAGCAGGAATGATTGTTTTCGGACGCAAGACTTTCACGCTTCAACCGCCCGTCTCTGATGAATGGATGTACCTGCGCCTAAGTATGAATGAACATCAACAAGGACAGTTCTACACCTCTTCGGACGGCCAACATTGGGCCAAATCCGGTGATGTTTTCCAAGCAGAGAAAGGATATTGGACAGGTGCACAAATAGGTCTCTTCTGCACGCGAAGAAAAACGATTAACGATGCCGGTTGGCTCGATGTCGACTGGTTCGAAATTCAAAAAGGATGGAAATAGTTGATCTGCTGGAATATAGCGAGCGTGGACAACTCAGAGAGTGGTTCGAACTTAATGCGGCATCAGCAAAATGCTGCTGGATTGCTATGTACCGCAGCAAGAAAAAACCCGAAGGTGTGTGTCTGCCATATCTCGATGTGGTGGAAGAATCGCTTTGTTTCGGATGGATTGATTCAACCCTCAAACGTCTGCCGGACGGACGATTGGCGCAACGTCTCTCGCCACGACAGAAACGCAGCCATTGGACAGAACTGAATAAACAACGCTGTGCCGACTTGGAGTCCCGCGGTCTGATGACCGACCTTGGTCGCGCCGCATTACAACGAGCAGAATAACCCTGATATTTAGGATTACTGCTGTTTGTGTATGACCGCGTAGTTGAATTACGCACTATAGTAAAGAAGAAATGAAAATGAAAGTTCTTATGGTCATATTAGGTGTTATCTTTTTGTTTGTCGGAGCAGGGTTGGCTATGTTGTCACATCCTGCTTTCGGGCTGTGGAGACATCGTACGACACAGCGGATACAAGCGTCACCCAACTACCGAGACGGGATGTTCCGGAACCAAGAACCGACACCACAGTTTACGGGGGATAGTGCAAGCACGAGGAGTACATTATGGCGTTTTCTGACAGACAAAGACACGCTGCGTGTGCCGCAACAACCGATACCTGCGGTCAAAACAGACCTCAAGAAACTGCCTATCGATAGCGATTGGCTCGTATGGTTCGGACATTCGTCGTATCTGTTCCGTTTGAACGGCAAGCGGTACTTGGTTGACCCGGTACTCAAACCGGAATGGCCGTCGTCGATGATGCTGAAAGCCTTTCCGGGCACGGACATATATCGACCGGAAGACCTGCCGGACATCGATGTGCTCATCATCACGCACGAACATTGGGATCATATGGATTATGCGACCTTGCGTGACATCCGTGAGCGCGTGAAACAGGTTGTTTGTCCTCTCGGTATCGCCGATTATCTGCGCTATTGGGGGTATAAGGAGGAACAAATCACGGAGATGGATTGGTATGAGGCGGCAGATGGTATTACCTGCTTACCAAGTCGTCATTTTAGTAATCGTCTTTTGGGCAAACGTAATCAGACACTCTGGGCATCGTTCATGGTGGAAGCCGGTGGACGTAAGGTCTATATTGGCGGCGACGGAGGTTACGACAAACGTTTTGCGGAAATACATGAACGCTTCGGAGCGGTTGACTTGGCGCTTTTAGAGAATGGGCAATACAACGCTAATTGGAAATATATCCACACCACACCGGAAGACCTTGAAAAGGTAATCCTTGACCTTCAAGCCAAGCAGGTCTTCACCGTCCACCATGACAAGTTCGCCCTTTCCGTCCATCCATGGTCCGAACCGGAAAATGTGGTTCACAACATAGCGGCTAAACATAACATCCGCCTATTGGATGCCCCGATAGGTACAGTAGTAAATTATTAACCCATGTACCTCAACATTATCAACAACATTGAACTTGATCGCGAGCAACGCAGCGTGCGTAAGGACGGACAAGCGGTTCATCTGACCGGACTCGAATACGGTTTGTTGGATTTCCTCTCTGCGCACCCGAATCGGATATGCACACGGCAGATGGTATTAGACCATGTGTGGGGAGACCGCTTCCAGTACGATACCGGTACCATCGACGTACATCTCAATGCCTTGCGGCGCAAGTTAGGTTGGACGAAGAAAGAACCGATAGAGACCATTCGTGGCATCGGATTCGTATTTCATATAGAGCAGAGAATCACCCACTATACCATTGATCTACAGGCATTTTTGACAGATTGGCTGCGTAGCCGCGAAACGGAGATTAGTGCGAAAGGACTTGTTGCACAAATACATCTAACGCCCTTTGTGAACGAGATCACGATCGAACCGAACGCCTTGAGGCAGATGTTGGACAGTGTGTTAACGGCCTTGTTGCCAAGCGCACAACCGGGTGTCCTTCGCTTAACATCCCAATTAACTATGAAGAATTTCATCCTCTGTCTGGACGTAAACGGTACCGTCAACGAGTTGCGTATCCCTATTTATAGTGATTTTGATGTTTCTTAAGAAAATCTTAAGCGAGGTTTAAGAAAAAAGCAGTACCTTTGCCGCCGGATTTTGAAACGCAAAGGTATTATGATTAAAAACCATATCGACAAACGTATTTTATACCTCATAGCTGCGGCTATTTGGGGTGTTCCCGGTTTGATGATTGCGCAGAAAGGCATTCGCGTCTATACTGCCATGCCGGCAGATGAGTTATGGTGGCTTTGTTTAATCACGTTGGGTGTCCTGATTAGCTTTATATGGATGTTCCGGCGTATTGTGAACAAGTATTGTAACCTTATAGCGGCGTTACCGGACCAAACCACCATCGGGCATACTTTCCCTCTTCGAGGATGGGTGTTGATTGTGTGTATGTCCGGACTTGGTATCGCCCTGAAATTTATTCCTTGCATCCCCGCAGAGTTTACCGCATCTTTTTATTCCGGTCTTGGTCCGGCGCTCGTGGTAGCAGGTTGTTTGTTTGTGAAAAAGTACATGACACGATGAGAGCAAAGGTACTATTTATATGTTTATTGTTTGCGTGCGGGATGTGTGCGCAGGTGAGCGAAGGAATCGCGAAGAACAAGGTCTATCAGGGGTTCTCCGGCGGAATGATGCTGCATACCGGCTATTTATTCGGTCAGGACGGTAATGCTCCCAAGACCGCAGATGGTCGTTCGTGCTCTCCGCAAGGTGCGCTATTCGGTATCGGCGGCGCGTTGCGTGTGCATTTGTGGAAACATCTGCGCACGGGTTTTGAAGGTTTTGTAAGTACGATGCCAAGCGCTATGACCGATTGTAGGGATGTGCTGAAAAATGGCAGTTATGTGCGGGTCGGTTGTGGAGGTGTGTTGGCTGATTGCTGTTGGCGATTGGACAAAGCCTGGCCCTATATCGGCGGAGTCATCGGAGGCGGTTCGCTGAAAGGGCTGTATATCCTGGAAGGCGATCAAAACAGCTGGGAACGGGATCAGAACAGCACCTTTCATAAGCAATCGTTCTTCTATGTCACGCCGTACGTCGGTTGCGATTATTGTCTCACGCGCAAGGTACATATCACCTTCCGTCTCGATTGGATGTTGGCCTTCCATAAAAGCGAATTATGTCTACCAACCGGCCCACGCCTCTATTTTGGTTTTATGTTCTGCCACTAAATGTCTAAATGACTAAATAAATGGTAAATGGCTAAATGGTAAATGTTTTTATGAACTTCGAAGGCATTCTTTTGGGAGCAGGCGCGTTCCTGTGTATCGGACTTTTTCATCCGCTGGTCATCAAGGCAGAGTACTATTTCGGTGTCAAGTCCTGGTGGGCGTTTCTCATCGTCGGTTTATTGGCGGCAGGCGGTTCGTTATTCCTTGAAAACACCTATATCTCTATCTTCTTGGGCATCTTTGCTTTCTCAGCCTTATGGGGCATCGGCGAAGTGTTCAAACAACGCGAACGTGTCCGCAAAGGATGGTTCCCGATGAACCCCAAACGCAAAAACGAATACTAAAATGGCTGCAAAAGCAAAAAAATCCCGTATATTCTTGCATATATGGGATTTTTTTTGTACTTTTGCACGCAAAACGTGCAATAACATGAAACGATTTTTATTCTTGGCGCTTATTTGCACCGCATGTATGAGCAGTATGGAAGCAAAAACAATCGTGGCGTATTTCTCTGCCACAGGTACTACCAAAGCCGCAGCCGAGCGAATTGCCCAAAAGCACGATGCCCGCTTATGGGAGATCGAACCGGCTGAACCGTACACAGATGTCGATTTGGATTGGCGAAACGAAAAATCTCGTTCATCGCTCGAAATGAACGACCCCGAAGAGCGTCCTGCTATCAAACAATGCACGGACGTCACGCCGTACGACACCGTCTATATCGGTTTTCCGATTTGGTGGGGCATCTGTCCGCGTATTATCAACTCGTGGCTCGACAATAATCTACCGCAACTGGAAGGTAAGACTCTCATTCCATTTGCTACCAGCGGAAGCAGCGGCATCGAAGAGGCGGAAGCTTATCTCAAAAAGACCTATCCGACGCTTAACTGGCGGAAAGGTCTGTTGCTTAATAAATGGAAATAGGCTACTGCTATATCATTCTTATTTACCTTGCCGTCATCAATATCGTGACGTTTTTTCTGTACGGCATCGATAAATGGAAAGCTAAGCGTGCCAAATGGAGGATTGAGGAATCTACTTTGCTTTGGTGGGCTGTGTTTGGCGGCAGTATAGGTGCCTTGTTGGGAATGAAAGCGTGGCATCACAAGACGCAACATAAGAAATTCCAATACGGCATTCCGGCAATACTGATTGCACAAATAGCGATCGTTGGCATAATTTTTGTATATTCCAAATTAATCATTTAATTTGGCAGTCAATATGAGTAAAATACTTTGGATAGACGATGAGATAGATTTGTTGCAACCGTATATCATTTACCTGAAAGGGAAAGGATACGAAGTAGCAACTGCCAGCAACGGAGAGGACGCAATAGATACCCTTACCAAGGCTGTGCCGAATATTGTGTTTCTGGACGAGAACATGCCCGGCATGAGTGGCTTGGAGACGCTGCAGGAGATAAAGCGTCTCCATCCGGAGGTGCCGGTGGTGATGATTACCAAGTCCGAAGAGGAGCATATTATGGAGCAGGCGATAGGTGAGAAGATAGCCGATTACCTGATTAAGCCCGTTAATCCGAGTCAGATTCTCTTGTGTTTGAAGAAGCATGTACACAGCCGCGATATCGTGACCGAACAGGTGCAGCAGAACTACCGCCAGGAGTGGAGCGATATCTCCTATATGATAGACACGGCCAGCACGATAGAGGAGTGGCAGGCCATCGAACGCACGCTCAGTAAGTGGGATATTGAGTTGGAGAACTCGTCCATGCGAAGTCTGATCGAAGACCAGCGTACGCAGGCTAATGCGGCGTTTGCTAAATGGATAGGACGAAACTATGTTTCGTGGTTTAGCGGTGAAGGTTTAGCGGTTAGCGGTCGACCGCTTATGTCTCCAAATGTCATGAAGCATGCCGTTTTTCCGTTGTTGGACAAAGGTGAAAAAGTGTTATTGTGTGTAATCGATAATTTCCGATACGACCAATGGAAAACCATCCAACCGCTTATCGGTGAGTTCTATTCGGTAGCACACGAAGAGCAATATACTTCTATTCTGCCGACCGCCACGCAGTATGCCCGAAATGCTATCTTTGCCGGGTTGATGCCGCTACAGATCCAACAAATGTTTCCGCATTTGTGGGTGGAGGAAGGTGATGAGGAGAGTAAGAATCAGCATGAGAAAGAACTGGTGCAGACGCTGCTTGACCGTTATCGCAGGAAGGAGAGTTTCAATTACTGGAAAATCAACGAGAGTGATTTCTGTGAGCGCGTTATTGCCCAACTGAAAGGAGTGCAGACGCCGCTCAATATCGTGGTACTCAATTTTATCGACATGCTCAGCCACTCGCGGACGGAGAGTAAGATGATGCGTGAACTGGCGAATGACGAAGCGGCTTACCGGAGTCTGACACTTAGTTGGTTTAAGCACTCGCCGACATATGAATTGTTGCGCCGTGCAGCAGAATTGGGTTATACCTTGGTGCTCACCACGGATCACGGCACGACGCGTGTCAAGAATGCCGTACAGATTGTGGCAGATAAGAACACGAACACCAATATCCGCTACAAGGTGGGTAAGGCGCTGAATACGACGTCCAAGAATGTGTTTACCATCGACCAACCCAAGCATGTAGGACTGCCTTGCCCGAATGTGAGCAGCAGTTATGCGTTCTGTTCCGGAGCGGACTTCTTCGCGTACCCGAACCAGTTCAATTACTACGCGCAGTACTACCGCAATACGTTCCAACACGGCGGTATATCGCTTGAAGAGATGATTATTCCCTTGGTGACTTTGGAGCCCAAATCACGTTAAACTGTTAAAACGTTAAATTGTTAGACTTTATTCTCATAGCGATTTCTGTCCTGACATGGAATACGGCACGCATGGACTACAAGCATAAGCCGGCAGACAACGAGGTGTTGCAGTACCTGTTATCGCAGGATGCGGATGTGGTGTGCCTGCAAGAGGTCGATGTGTATAAGGATGTCAAATATTTGACCTTGCCGGATGTACGTGAGACATTGAAAACCAAGTATCCGTACTCGTACTTAGATTTCTCGGTCTATAACAAACGCCATCAGTACGGTACGATGGTGTGGTCCAAATATCCGTTGATTCATAAGCAGAGTATTCACTATGAAACGCAAGGAAATCTCTCTAACCGCTGCGATATCATAGTGGGACACGATACGATTCGCCTCATTAATAATCATCTTGAGTCCTATAAACTGGCATCCGAAGACCTGACGGACGTCGATCGGATAGAGGCAAAATGGAAACGGGCTATACCCTTGCGCAACGCACAAGCACAAGTGGTAAGACGCGAGATTGAGGCTAGCCCTTATCCGGTTGTGGTGGTGGGTGATTTCAATTCCGTAGCACTCAGTTATGCGTACTGGCATATCTCTCGAGGGCTGCACGATGCCTGGAATGAGACCCATTATTTCTGGGAGTGGGGGGCTACCTACGAATATAATGGTATTGGTCTGCGGATTGATTATATTTTGTGTTCAGACCCCCTAAAACCAGCCGCTTGTTCTGTTCAAAAAACCTCCGTTTCGGATCATAAACCGGTCGTTGCAACGCTTGTTTGGTAAGATTTTTGTACTTTTTTAGAAAAAAGTGACAATTTTTTTGCACAATTCAAAATATTGTTGTATCTTTGCCACCGAAATACACACTCATTAACCCAATAAAACGTTTTATTTATGAAAAAAATTTTACTACTTGATCCTTGCTGCATTGGTAATGGCAGCATGTGAGACTTCTCCGTCCGGTGGTGGTGGCGGAGGCGGTGGTGGCGGTTCTCACCACAGCACAGTCGATGGTATTCCTTCGGATGATGAAGCAAAGCCGAATCCGGATATCACGGGGGCGGACACAATTATCAACCTTCCGGGTGTTCAAACGACCGTAACGACCGAAGGTGAGGATATCGTGATCCGTCTGGACATGACGGGTATTATTGATCCTTTGACCGGAGAGTACCTGAAACTGAGTGGTTCGGGTCAAGGTCAGAACGTCTACGTTGAAGTGGACGGTAAGAAAAAAGGTATCGAGGTTACCAACCTGAGTGAGGGTTCTGGTGCAACTGTTATGGCTGACCTTGTCTTCCTGGTAGATAACTCCGGTAGTATGGATGAAGAAGCCGATACGATCGCGAACGGTATTGACGCTTGGAGTAAGTTGTTGGCAGCATCCAGTTTGGACATCCGTTTTGGTGTAGTAGGCTATGACGGTGAGATTACCGGTGCATTGGATATTGCCACTTCCGCTGAGTTGTCCGCATTCTTAAATGAGGAATATACTTATGGAACAAGTCGTACACATCATTTTGCAGGTCCGAATGCAGCAGAGTTACAGAGTTTAGCACCGAGTTACTACAATGGTGGAGGAATGGATGAGTGTGGTATGGCAGCCTTCCATTTTGCCAATGATCATTTCACTTTCCGCACTGGAGCAAATCGTATCTATGTGAATTTCACTGATGAAGCTAACTACTACCTTGGAATTGATACATTTGCTACGGCATGGTTGCAAAACAACTGGGTTCCGCAATTAGGAACAATCCATTCTGTATTCAGTGACGGCGTAGATGCTGGGCAACACGCGGATTGGTATACAAGTGATGGATATAGTGATGCGCCTTGGCTGATGGCTGATTATACTGGGGGTACAAAGTTGTTCGCAAACGGTTACTTCGAAGGTGTTAACCTTCCTAGCCTGCCTGTTACCGGTGCCATGCAGAACTCATACATCATTCGTTTCACGAATGTAGCTGAGTTTATGGACGGTCAACCTCACTTGGTACATATCACCATCAAGACGGATGACGGTAGTGTAGCCGGTGAGTTGTATTTCTACGTAGTATTCGGTACTATAGAATAATCATCATACCCGTTTGTGGTAGTGATACTCTTTAAAGCGGTCATCCGTGCTATCAAGGCGCTGGTGACCGCCTAATTTTGTGCGGATATGGTCCCACAACTCACCCGGTTCACGCCAATTGGTTTTCTTCCAATACAGGATCAGCAGCCAACCGAACAACATGCCCCCCAGATGGGCAAAATGGGCTACATTATCGGCAGAGAAACCGGCAACGGATCCTAAGCCTGCAAACAACTCAATGAGCGCATATATAATAACGAACACGCGCGCACGTATAGGTACAGGGATAAAAAGAATGTACATCGGTACGTCCGGATAGAGCCATCCAAAGGCGAACAAGATACCGAATACGGCACCGGAGGCGCCAATGGTGTTTAGGAAGTAGGCATAATGCGTCAAGGTGGCCATATCGTAGGTCGCACTCATATTACTGAGCATTGCCATCCATACCAGTTCCTGAATCAAGGCTGCGCCAAGTCCGCACACGAGATAGTAGAGTGCGAAGCGACGGGTACCCCATTGTTGTTCGATAACCGGTGCAAACATCCATACTGCAAACATATTAAAAAAGATATGGCTGAAGTTGGCATGGAGGAACATATACGTGATCGGTTGCCACCAATGGAAGGAGGATGCACTCCAGTAATGAAGTCCACCGATGGCGTTCAAATCAATACCGTACCGCTGCACGATAGCAGCGATGAAGAAGATTGCAAAATTGGCTATCAACAGATAGCGCGTTACTATTGGTAAATATCTCATATCGACGACAAAATTACTGCTTTTTATTGGAATAATAATACAAAAAGTGCGCCAAAATGCAGAAAAATACGTTTTTTTGCAAAAAAATGCATTTTTTTTGCCCAAAATATTTGGTATTTAAAGATTTTTTAGTAATTTTGCAGCAACATTCCAAAGAAGGGAACAAAAAGTTAACATTATTAATAACTTAAAACACACGATTATGAACAAATCTGAGCTTATTAAAGCAGCAGCAGCTAAGGCTGAGGTATCTGCAGCATTGGCAGCAAAAGTTATTGACGCAGCTCTCGAAGAGGCAGTTGCAGCAGTTAAGAAAGGCGAGGGCGTACAACTCGTAGGTTACGCTAACATCGCTATCGTCGAGAAAGCAGCTCGCAAGGGTATCAACCCGGCTACGAAGCAGGCTATCAACATCCCGGCACGCAAGGTTGTTAAAATCAAACCGGGTGCTAAATTTGCTCTCTAATCAGGCAATGTTGCTTCATAAACGAGTTGCCCCATTTGCCGGGCAACTCGTTTTGTCTGTCCAAGAATAGGTATTAGTTTTAGGTATGTTAAATATCATTTTATGTGGAGCGCCGGGTAGCGGCAAGGGTACCCAATCGGCTTTTATTGCCAATAAGTACGGAGTACAACATCTCTCGACCGGAGATGTCCTGCGTGCAGAAATAGCTACCGGCAGTGAACTGGGTAAGCAGATAGATGCACTTATCTCGAAGGGCAATCTGGTGCCTGACGATATGATGTACGGTGTGATAGAGAACTATATCGCTTCGTTACCCGCGGATTGCAAGGGTACTATCTTTGACGGTTATCCCCGTACGGTAGCGCAAGCGGAGTCCCTGACCAAACTGTTGCAGAAATACGGTATGGATGCCATTATGATTGATTTGATGGTAGACGAGCAGTTGCTTATCCAGCGTTTGATTGAACGTGGAAAAGTGAGTGGACGTAAGGATGATAATCTCAATACCATCCGTCACCGTATCGCTGTTTATCATCAACAGACCGAACCGATTGCGCATTATTACTTGCATCACGGTAATTATTTTGCTGTGAACGGTAACCACACGATGGCGGATGTCTTTCTCCAGATTATGCGTGTGATTGAATTGGCGCGTCCCGATAAACATTAAACGAGAACGTTATTATGGCTGCGAATTTCATTGACTATGTAAAAATCTACTGCCGCTCCGGAAAGGGTGGCGCAGGTTGTATGCACCTTCATCGAGCCAAGTATCTGCCCAAAGGCGGACCGGATGGCGGTGACGGAGGAAAAGGTGGGTCGGTGATCTTACGCGGCAATCGCAATCTCTGGACCTTGTTGCATCTGAAGTACCAGAAGCATATCATGGCTACTGATGGCGGAAAAGGAGGTCAGAGTCGCTCATTCGGTAAGGACGGCGAGGATAAGATTATTGAAGTACCCTGTGGAACGGTTGTTTATGACGGCGAGACAGGTCAATTCATCTGCGAGGTAAAGGAGCATAACGAACAGGTGGTGCTGCTTAAAGGCGGAAGGGGTGGTTTAGGTAACTGGCATTTCCGTACTGCTACCAACCAAGCGCCGCGTTATGCGCAACCCGGCGAACCCGCGCAGGAACGCACTGTCATTATGCAACTCAAGGTACTGGCAGATGTCGGTCTCGTGGGATTCCCCAATGCCGGCAAGAGCACGCTGCTCAGTGTGGTATCAGCTGCCAAACCCGAGATAGCGGATTATCCGTTTACGACCTTGACGCCGCAGTTGGGTATTGTCTCTTACCGAGACGGACGTTCGTTCTGTATGGCAGATATCCCCGGTATCATCGAGGGGGCCAGTGAGGGAAAAGGTCTAGGACTGCGTTTCTTGCGTCATATAGAACGTAACGCCGTACTGCTCTTTATGGTTCCTGCAACCAGCGAAGATATCGTGAAGGAATACAAGATATTGCTTAACGAACTGGAGCAGTACAACCCCGAGTTGCTTACCAAAGCACGTATCCTTGCTATCACGAAGATAGATGCCATTGACGTAAAGGAACTCAAAAAACTGCAAGTCTCTAAGAAACTGCAGAAACTGGACTTGCCTATCGTCTTTATCTCTTCGGTAGCGGGTATGGGTATAGACGAACTCAAAGATGCCCTTTGGACAGAATTGAACAAAGAGCAGAACCAAGTCATTGAGATCTCGCACGCGCCGATAGATGTAACCGTTATCGAACGGGAAGAGCCGGAGGCAAAAGAAGAGGATGACGAAGAGGGTACGATCTATCTGAATGAGGTAGAGGAAGAATGGGACCTCGACAAATACAAAGGTATCGGTTGGGATGAATAACTCGTTCTACGATAGGATGATTGAGTGGCGGGAACGTCACATCAGCGGAAAGAACCTTGTGCTCCTTCTCTCTTTCTTCGTAGGTATGTTTTCAGCCGCGGCTGCGGCAATATTAAAGTCGTTTATCCATCTTATTCAGCGTCTGGTTGAGGAACAACTGATTGCCGATGAGCGCACGTGGTGGTACCTCATTACACCGGTTATCGGTATCACGCTGGCGGCGCTGTTTGTCAAGTACATCGTGCGGGATGATATATCGCACGGTATCACGAAAATCTTATACGCTATCTCGCAGCGTAAATCCATTATCAAGGCACATAACATGTGGTCTTCGGTGGTAGGTTCCGGATTGACTATCGGTTTTGGTGGCTCGGTCGGTGCCGAGGCTCCTATTGTGTTGACCGGTGCGGCTATCGGTTCGAACCTGGCCAAGGCTTTCCGGTTGGATCAGAAGACGATGATGCTCATGATAGGCTGCGGTGCCGCAGGTGCAATTGGTGGTATCTTCAAAGCCCCGATCGCCGGTCTGGTCTTTACGCTCGAAGTGCTGATGATGGACCTGACGATGACCTCAGTAGCACCGTTGCTGATCTCGTCGGTAACTGCCACGGCGATCTCGTATATCCTCACCGGGACGGATCCTATGTTCCCACTTAAGTACATCGAGGATTTTGCTGTCAGCCGTATCCCATGGTACCTGATTTTAGGTGTCGTGTGCGGTTTAACCAGTCTTTATTTTACACGCGGGATGAATAAGTTGGAGCAGTGGATGAAGCATAATATCCGCTCCTTCGGTCTGAAGATCCTCGTAGGGGGCTCGATGTTGAGTATATTGATTTTCCTCTTCCCGCCGTTATACGGTGAAGGTTATGATGTGATACGTCAGCTCATCAACGGCGACAGTTTGAGTGCACTCAATAACAGTCCCTTGGAGAAATATATCATCCCCACAGCGTTCTATGCCGGTTTGTCCACGGCGAATACACAACTGTTATTGTTGGGTTATTTCATACTCATTATCTTGCTGAAGATTGTGGCGTCGGTAGCTACCAACGGTGCCGGTGGTGTCGGAGGTATCTTCGCTCCCTCACTTTTCATGGGTGCTATCGTGGGATTTGTTACGGCGCGTATTATGAATATATGCGGCTTGATTGTGCCGGAGGCTAATTTCGCTTTGGTCGGTATGGCGGGACTGATGTCCGGTGTGATGCATGCTCCGCTGACCGGTATATTCCTTATTGCTGAACTGACCGGCGGTTACCACCTCTTCATGCCCCTGATGATAGTGAGCGTTATTTCTTACCTCACCATTATGTTCTTCGAGCCTCACTCTTTGTACGCTATGCGTCTGGCGCAGAAAGGAGAGTTGCTCACGCATAACAAAGACCGTAATGTGCTCACGCTCCTTAAGATGGACAGCGTGTTAGAGACAGATTTCGTGGCTATCTTCCCTGAAATGACGCTTGGCGAACTGGTTAAGGTCATCAGTGAGAGCAAGCGGAATATCTTCCCTGTTATTGACCATGAGGGGCACCTGAAGGGTATTCTTTTGCTCGACGAAGTACGCAATATCATGTTCCAGCCGCGTTTGTACAAACGTTTCACGGTCGGTCAGCTCATGACCTCGCCGGCTGCTATCTTGCGGTTTGATTTACCGATGGAGAAAGTGATGGAGATTTTTGAAGACACCGGTGCCTGGAACTTGCCGGTTGTAGATGCCGAACGCCGATACCTTGGTTTTGTTTCAAAATCCAAGATCTTCAATTCATACCGTCATGTCCTCGTGCATTTCAGCGAGGAGTGATCGACATTCTTTGAGTAACGCTGTAGCTTCGGCTGCCGCTTTTTTGTATGCCTCCATGCTGAGCGCTTCGGCGGATTCGAGTTGTTGAATGATGGCTTCCGCTTTGGCCATTTTTTCGTCGTACGTCATGCTTATTTTCCCTTTCCTTTGATGATTACTCCGGCGGTGAAGAAGAGGATCTTGAGGTCGAGCAGCAGTGACATATTCTCTATATAGACGATGTCTGCATTGAGTCGCTCAATCATTTTCTCCATCGTATCCGTGTATCCGACACGGATGGGACCCCAACTGGTCAGGCCCGGGCGCACTTTGTAGATGAGGCAGTAGTAAGGAGCCTCTTTCATAATCTGCTCAATAAAATAGGCACGTTCGGGTCTCGGTCCGACAATGGACATATCGCCGCGGAGGATATTCCATAACTGTGGCAGTTCGTCCAAACGGTACTTGCGTAACCAGTGTCCGACGGATGTGATACGCGGATCGTTGTCCAGGGTCAGATGCGGTACACCATCTGCTTCAGCATGGTTGATCATCGTACGGAACTTATAGATACGGAAGGGAATGCCGTACTGTCCGATGCGTTCCTGAGCGTAGAAAACCGGACCTTTGGAGTTACATTTGACCAGCAATGCAATAAGGGCGAAAAGCGGTGATGTCAGGATAAGGCCAACTCCGGAGGCTACTATATCAAACGCGCGTTTGGTACATAACTCGGAGTCAGACATGTGAAACTCGGTGATGCGGATAAGGGACGGTCGGTCGAGTTGACCGATTCGTGCGGCACCGGTAAGCATATCGTACACGCGCGGGACCATACTTATTTCGCACGAGAGCGGGTACAAGCGCGCGATGAGTTCGTATAACTGTCTATCGGTGTAGTTATCCGGTAAGTCTAGGATTACTTCGTCTTGCGCCCCTGCCACTAATTGCTTTGCTTCTTGCATGGAGTGGACCACTTTGGAGCGCGTCACACCGCGACGACGGGTGAGTAAGGTGATGGTCAGACGCGGAATGTAACTGAGCGTAAACTGCAGTCCGAACAACACCGCCAGTGAGACCAGATATTGGTTGTAGGAATTTACGTCATCATCTATGATGATAATGAAGAAAAAGAACAACGATATAAGGGCTGCAGAGCCTAACGTGCGCAGGAACTCCCGCCACAGCGGTTTCTGGAAGGGACGCAGGTAATAACCCGATAGGTAATATACTATTAGACAGATGAGGGGGTATACCAATAAAGGCAACCAGAAACTGAATGCCGGTACGAGAACATCATTCAATAATGATACACGTCCGTCGTACACTATCCATCGGAAACCCAAGAAACAGATCCACACCAGTTCACTGCTGATGAGATCGGCCAGGATGTACCATAATTGTTGTTTGCGTCTGAGGGTCATGAGCGAATGATTTGGAAGGTGCCGTCGGCATGAATCTTAATAATACTACTGGGCTCGTGCGGACAGTCATCCTCGCGCCGGAAACGGCAGACATAATCGGCCCCGTCTACTATCTCTTGTTCTATCTCATGGAAGAAATGCGCTGTGGGATGACCACTGATGTTGGCTGATGTAGATACAATCGGATGTCGCAATTGTTCGCATAGAGCCTTACTGAATGGTTCATTAGTTATGCGGATGCCGATAGAATCGTCTTCGGCAATGAGGTTCGGCGCCAGGTTCCGAGCGTTGGGGTAGATGATGGTCAGGGGCTTTTTATCAGAATAATCGGAGTTTTCTGAATAATCGGAAGCTTCGAGAAGCGTCCATGCTGCCTCGGGGATATCAGAAAGGTAGTAGTTGAGTTTTGCCGGACTGTCCAGCAAAACCAACATTGATTTGCTATCTTCTCGTTGCTTCAAGGCATATATCTTAGCTACTGCTTCGGCATTCGTGGCATCACAACCAATCCCCCACACCGTGTCGGTGGGATAGACGATAATACCTCCGTTGCGCAATACCCGCAACGCTTCCTGCAAATCCTCCTTATCGTACCGTTCGTAATTCATTTCGGACTGCAAAGGTACAACAAAATATTGAATTTGGCAAACAAATTTTACAATTTTAAGAAAAATTCTTAAAAAAAACGTTTAACATTTGCATAATTGCAAAAAATGTAGTAATTTTGTAGCCGGTTTATTAACGAATTATTAAAAATCAAAAAAATATATACTACAATGAAAGAATTAGATCTTACCAAGTATGGTATTAAGGGTGCGACCGTTATCGCACACAATCCTTCTTACGAGTATCTGTTCGCGGAGGAGACCAAGCCGGAGTTGACCGGTTATGCAAAAGGTCAGAACACCGAGTTGAACGCAGTGAACGTCATGACCGGTATCTACACCGGTCGTTCGCCGAAAGACAAATACATCGTAATGGACAAGAACTCGAAGGACACCGTTTGGTGGACCACCGAGGGTTACAAGAACGACAACCACCCGATGTCTGAGGACGTTTGGGCTAAGGTTAAAGAGCTCGCTATCAAGGAGTTGAGCGGCAAGAACCTGTACGTAGTAGACGCTTTCTGCGGTGCAAACAAAGACACCCGCATGGCGGTTCGTTTCATCGTGGAAGTAGCTTGGCAGGCACACTTCGTAAAGAATATGTTCATCCAGCCTTCCGAGGAAGAACTCGCTAACTTCGAGCCGGACTTCGTTATCTACAACGCTTCCCTCGCAAAAGTAGAGAACTACAAAGAACTCGGCCTGAATAGCGAGACTTGTGTAGCCTTCAACACCACGAGCCGTGAGCAGGTTATCCTCAACACCTGGTATGGCGGCGAGATGAAGAAAGGTATGTTCTCTATGATGAACTACTACCTGCCGTTGAAGGGCATCGCTTCCATGCACTGCTCCGCAAATACCGATATGGAGGGTAAGAACACCGCTATCTTCTTCGGTCTCTCCGGTACCGGTAAGACCACTCTGTCCACCGATCCGAAGCGTCTGCTCATCGGTGACGACGAGCACGGATGGGACGACCAGGGTGTGTTCAACTTCGAGGGCGGTTGCTACGCAAAAGTCATCAACCTCGACAAAGAGAGTGAGCCGGACATCTACGCAGCTATCCGTCGTAATGCCCTCCTCGAGAACGTAACTGTGGACGAGAACGGCAAGATCGATTTCGCTGACAAGAGCGTAACCGAGAACACCCGCGTAAGCTATCCGATCAACCATATCGAGAAGATCGTTCGCCCGATCAGTGCAGGTCCGGCTGCTAAGAACGTCATCTTCCTGAGTGCTGATGCCTTCGGCGTTTTGCCTCCTGTATCGATCCTGACTCCGGAGCAGACCAAGTACTACTTCCTCAGCGGTTTTACTGCTAAGTTGGCAGGTACCGAGCGTGGTATCACCGAGCCGACTCCGACCTTCTCTGCTTGCTTCGGTCAGGCATTCTTGGAGCTTCATCCGACCAAATATGCTGAGGAGCTCGTTAAGAAAATGGAGAAATCCGGTGCGAAGGCTTATCTCGTGAACACCGGTTGGAACGGTACCGGCAAGCGTATCTCGATCCGCGACACCCGTGGTATCATCGATGCTATCCTCGGTGGTGACATTCTGAGCGCTCCGACGAAGAAGATCCCGTACTTCAACTTCGAAGTACCGACCGCTCTGCCGGGCGTTGATCCTGCTATCTTGGATCCGCGTGACACCTACGCTGACGCTGCTCAGTGGGAAGAGAAAGCAAAAGACCTCGCTGCTCGCTTCATCAAGAACTTCGACAAATATACGTCGAACGAAGCAGGTAAAGCCCTCGTTGCTGCAGGTCCGCAACTCTAATCGATTAGTGATTAGCAAAAAAATCAGGCATCCTTTCGGGTGCCTGATTTTTTTCTGCTTGATTATTCCAGCGCTTCCATCGCGCGCTCGTCTTCATCTATTCCTGCGTGTATAAGATTGTGCCTTAAGAGAATCATCATCTCTATCACTACTGCCGGTAGTGCAGATATCAGATGTGGATAAAGGGTGACGTAATGCATGTCGGACATCTTTACTGCGTAATACGCCATTAGCACATAATAGGCTCCGGCGATAAGAGCGGTAATCAGCGCAATCCACATGCGTCCTCGTCTGCTGAAGAACCAAAGCAAACAAATAATGCAACTCCATAACATTAATTTGTTGCATAAATACAGCATATTAACCGACATGGTTTCCGTAATCTCTTGCTGACCGGTTTTCAGATCCGTTTGGGTGACATAAAAAGTATGCTGGTCCATGGAGAAACTACGGATATAAATGATACCTTTGTCTTCTTGAAAATCAAATACCGGTCGTTGGAATAACAATGCCGATGCGGCGATAGCAATGACCATGTATATCCAACGGCGATACATGGCATATAATGCACTATGATCTACTACTTCACTCATAATTATTATCAAAAACAGCTGCAAAAGTACTATAAAATTTGCAAATACGCAAGTTTTTCTATTTTTTTCTTGCGCATTTCATTTTTTTTTTGTAATTTTGCGCACTTTTTGTGTGTCGTGCGCAGGTATGCACGTTGCGTACACACGAAAAAATAATGCATATATATAAAAATTAAATACAAAAACAATTATGCAAAACAAAGGACTTGTTAGAATTTTGGCGGTGTGCCTCGCGTTGGTATGCGCCTTCTATCTGTCGTTCTCTCTGGTAACCAGTCATTATGACAAGAAAGCCAAGGAGTATGCGGCAGGCGATGATGCAAAAGAGTACCTCTATCTGGACTCTATTGCGGCTAAGAAAGTTTGGTTTGGTTACACGCTCAAGGAGTGCCGTGAGAAAGAGATCAATCTTGGTCTGGACCTCAAGGGCGGTATGAACGTAACCATGGAGGTGAGTGTTCCGGACATCTTGGATGCACTGAGCGGACACAACGAGACTCCGAACTACAAAGAGGCTTTGGCGCTCGCGAAACAAAAACAAAAATCGAGCGGTGCAGATTTTGTAACGCTCTTCATTGAGTCGTTCAAAGAGATTGAGCCGGAAGGACAATTGGCTTCTATCTTCTCGACTTTCGAACTCAAAGACAAAGTAACCCTTACCTCCACTAATGACGAGGTAGAGAAAGTGATCCGTGAGGAAGTGGACGGTGCCATTCAGAACTCGTTCAATGTGCTCCGTACGCGTATCGACCGTTTCGGTGTGGTTCAACCGAATATCCAGAAACTGGCTCAACCGGGTCGTATCCTGATTGAGTTGCCGGGTATCAAAGAGCCGGAGCGTGTTCGTAAACTGCTCCAAGGTTCGGCTAATCTGGAGTTCTGGGAGACCTATGAGGCTTCTGAGTTGCTGCCGATGTTGGCGCAGATCAACCGTGAGTTTGCTGCAAGCGCTCCGGAGGCTGCTGAAGAGGCAAAAGCCGAGGAAGTAAAAGCAGAAGAAGCTCCGAAAGCAGAAGCTGATGAGTTAGCAGAGTTGCTTGGTGACAGCACGGTTGCTGAGGCAGACCAGGCTGCTCAGATCGCTGAGTACAAAAAGAGCAACCCGCTCTTCGCAATCCTCAACCCGTCTATTAACCAGGCCGGTCAGGCTTATCGTGGTCCGGTGGTAGGTACTGTTCATTATACCGATACCGCTAAGGTGAACGCGATGTTGGCTTCGCAGATTGCAAAAGCCGTTCTGCCGCGTGATGCACGTTTCTACTGGACGGTTAAGGCTATCGATGAGGCAAATGCTTACTATCAGTTGGTAGCTCTGAAAGCACAACGTGACGGTCGCGCATCGCTCGAAGGTGACGTGATCACCGATGCACGTGCAGACTTCTCGCAACTCAGTGCTTATGCAAACGTATCGATGTCGATGAATGCAGAGGGTGCAAAGACCTGGCAGCGTCTGACAAAGGATAACATTGGTAAATCGGTAGCTATCGTGCTTGATGGATATGTTTATTCGTTCCCGACGGTACAGACGGAGATCGCAGGTGGTAACAGCCAGATAACAGGTAACTTCACCGTAGAAGAGGCAAAAGACTTGGCGAATACTCTGAAGTCCGGTAAGATGCCGGCTCCGGCTCGTATCATCGAGGAGAGTGTGGTTGGTCCGTCTCTGGGTCGTGAGGCTATCCAGTCCGGTCTGTGGTCCTTCGCACTCGGTTTCATCCTCATCCTGATCTACATGATCTTCTACTATGGTTGGATCCCGGGTCTGATTGCCGATGCGGCATTGGTTTGCAACGTATTCCTGTTGGTAGGTATTCTCTCTTCGTTCAGCGCTGTACTGACCCTGCCGGGTATCGCCGGTATCGTCTTGACGATGGGTATGGCAGTCGATGCGAACGTGCTTATCTACGAGCGTATCCGTGAGGAACTGCGTGCCGGTAAGGGTATGCGTAAAGCTATTGAGGACGGTTTCAAGGGTGCCATCAGCGCCATCGTGGATGCGAACGTAACTTCGTTCCTGACCGGTGCAATCTTGGCTATCTTCGGTACCGGTCCGATCAAGGGCTTCGCTGTAACATACATGATTGGTATCATCTCTTCGTTCCTGACTGCAGTGTTCATCACGCGTCTGTTGCTCGAAGATTATGCAAAGAACGAGAACGCGAAGGAACTGAGCTTCACCACTCGTCTGATGAAGAACTTCCTGCAGGATATCCACTTCGATTTTGTGAATGCACGTAAGATCGCTTACTGCATCTCCGGTGTGCTGATTATCTTTGCTATCCTCGGTTTGGATCCGCACTTGTTCGGTAAACTGAACCTGGGTATCGACTTCTCCGGTGGACGTAACTATGTCGTTCGTTTTGATAACAATATCAACACACAGGACGTTCGCGAGAACTTGGACGAAGTGTTCAAAGCTACGCTCGAAGAGGGTGAGACCTTTGGTCTGAATGTGATTACCTTCGGTAACGATGCTAACCAGGTTCGTATCTCGACCAACTACCGTATCCACGAGGATAATGCAGAGGCTGACGAGGCTATCGAGGCACTGCTGTACGAAGGTTGCAAGCCCTTCTTGAGCGAAGGTATCACCTTTGATGATTTCCGTTCGACCGACTCGAATGCCGAGGTAGGTATCATGTCGAGTCAGAAAGTGGGACCGGCAATCGCAGACGATATCAAGACGAGTGCTGTATGGGCTATCTTTGCTGCGCTCATCGTGATCTTCCTCTATATCTTGCTGCGCTTCCGCAACTTCGCTTACTCGGTAGGTGCACTCGTTGCATTGGCACACGATACCGTGATCATCCTCGGTCTGTATGCCATCCTTTGGAAGATCATGCCTTTCTCTATGGAGATCGACCAGGCATTTATTGCAGCTATCCTGACCGTTATCGGTTACTCGATCAACGATACCGTGGTCATCTTCGACCGTGTACGTGAGTACAACGGCCTCTATCCGAAGCGTGAGAAGAGCGTGAACATCAACGACGCGTTGAACAACACCTTGAGTCGTACGTTCTCGACTTCTATGAGTACGTTCGTGGTATTGCTGGCTATCTTTATCTTCGGTGGTGAGACCATCCAAGGTTTCGTATTCGCACTCTTGATGGGTGTCATCATCGGTACCTATTCGTCTCTGTTCATCGCTTCGCCGATTGCTTACGATATCCAGTTGGCACAGGCTAAGCGTGCTGCTAAGAAAGCAGAGGCTAAAAAATAATGAGTAGAAGACGAAGCGACACATGTAGTTTCTGCGGACGGTCAATGCCGGAGATGTTCTCTGCGGAGGAGACCGGAGTGCTGATCTGTAGCGAGTGTATCGAACAGGGACATAAGATACTTATGTCGCGTCCTAAAGCACGAACGCTCAACAGCGAGGAACTCACGGTAGAGAACCTGCCGACGCCGCAGAAAATCAGTGATTTTCTCGATCAATATGTCATCGGCCAGGAGGAAGCAAAACGCTTCCTCTCGGTCGCTGTGTATAACCACTACAAGCGTGTACTGCAAGAGCTCACCAATGACGATGTGGAGATAGAGAAGTCCAATATCCTGCTGGTGGGTTCAACCGGTACGGGTAAGACGCTTCTGGCACGCACGATCGCTAAGATGCTCAAAGTACCTTTTGCGATCGGAGATGCCACTTCCTTGACACAAGCCGGTTACGTAGGCGAAGATGTAGAGACGCTTCTCGTACGTCTGCTGCAGGACGCCAATTACGATGTGACGAAGGCACAACGAGGCATCGTTTTTATCGATGAAATCGACAAGATTGCACGTAAAAGCGAGAATATGTCCATCACTCGTGACGTAAGCGGAGAAGGAGTGCAGCAGAGTCTGCTGAAGATGCTCGAAGGATCGGTTGTGAACGTACCGCCTCAGGGTGGTCGCAAGCATCCGGATCAGGAGTTGATTCATGTGGATACGAAAAACATCCTTTTTATCTGCGGTGGCGCTTTTGACGGTATCGAGCGTAAGATCGCCCAGCGTCTGCATACGCAGGTTATCGGTTTTGATGCCCAGCAGGAATCTGAACATATCGATAAGGAGAATATCCTGAAGTACATCGCACCGCAGGATCTCAAGTCGTACGGTCTTATTCCGGAGATTATCGGTCGTCTGCCGGTGCTCACTTACATGCACCCGCTGGATAAAGTGGCACTGCGTAACATTCTTACGGAGCCCAAGAATGCGTTGACCAAGCAATATCAGAAACTGATGGCGATGGATAACGTGAAGTTGCTCTTTGATGACAACGCCCTCGATTATATCGTGGATAAAGCATTGGAGTATCAACTTGGTGCGCGTGGCTTACGCGGACTGATGGAGACGTTGATGACCGATCTGATGTTCGAACTGCCTAATAAGAAGAATTTAGGAGAACAGCAAGTGTTCACCGTCACCAAGGATTATGCACGACAGAAACTGGAGAAAGCCGACTATGTGCGGTTGCGTAATGCCGTATAAGATTTAGAAACCGGAATATACCAGTTTGAGAGAAAGTCCGTTCGCGCTCTGCGCCGAGCGGATTTTTGTTGCGGAGATAGTCTGCGATTCCTTCACCGAGGAGATGATCGTGGTGGAAGAAGTGGTGGTAGCCGTTTGAACGGCAACGGGAACGAGACGCATACTCAGTTGCTCCGGCACTTGTTCTTGACGTAACTCTTGGGTCAGCAGGGTAGCCAGATCATAACTGTAATAGTAGATTGTGTTACCGTCTGCATCTACGCCGGAGGTCAATGTTCCTACGATAGCGCAGGTGTCAGTCGGCACTTCATTACCAGCCAAAACACGCTCTGCAGAGGCATCTCTCACCAGCAGCAGGTACGGGGCAGGTTGCAGCCAATCATCCCGTGTGATCTCCGATTTCGAGCCGGTGAATACATTCGTTACGTCCACGCGTAACTCTGCGAGATTGACGTAGGGTCGTTTGAGTAAGGTATCACCGTTTTCCAAGATAGATTCGACCAAGTGTGCATGCATCGATTGTTCCATCTTCTTGATAGGCAGCGAGATGCGGGTGAAGATACCTGCCGGACCTACGATATAATTATACTGTGCGGAGTCCTGACTAAGGTTCAACAACAGTTGGTCTTTATCTAAGAACTCGATATGGTTCACCGTACGGACTTCCGAGTTGGCGTAGAACAGTTTCAGGTCATGAACTATCGTATCTTTACCTGCTTTGTCATATTTGAACGTGTAATATACGCCCAACGCGATGTCGCGTACGTTGAGGATCGTAGAACTACCGAAATCTGTCTCTATCAAGAGTCCTTTGAACTGTTTGTTAAAGTCTTCCTGGTTGGTAAAAGAACGGATAGCTGCAAAACGCTGGAAGAAATCCGAAGTCGAATCACTCATCATCCGTACCATCGGTACATACGTACCATCCGAATCCTGCACCGAATCGCGCTTCTCGGAGGCCACCACGATGCGATGTTGCCGTAAGATACTCTTGGATCGTGAACAATAGGAAGCTATATCGATATCCGTTTTATATTGTTTGGTGTACGATAATGACTGCCCGTCCAACTCATACACATTAATGGATAACGGAGCATTCCCGTCACCGGTCCAACTGACATAATTGAAGAAAAGGGAGATTGAGTCCACCACAGCATTGCTCGGGTAAGCGTATCCTTCCGGACAGGTCAGTTGGGTCAGTACCTGTGCACGCATAGTGCCATAACTGGTTTCGATCTCTCCGAGGAGGGTTGAATCCGGACGCGATACAATGGCACTGCTCGTATCAATACGGGAGGCCAATTCGAATGTATCGGCAAAAACAACAATGCTGTCCCGGTCATCCAGAATACCGCTACCTGTACCGGCAGCGTCATTCTTACAGGCCGTCCAACAGCACACTAAAACAGCTAATACCCCTATGAACGCAAAGCGTTTATTCATCCTCTTTCTCTAACAAACTATGATAGAAGTCCCACTGACGTTTGCATGCAGCAGTCAGATCTTCCGTCTCTTCATAACTCAAAACCGGTTTACCTTTTGTCTCCGCATAGTTGGCTACACGCTGGTTCACTTTCGGTGTCGCATACACAATAGCGTCCGAGAAATCGATTGCCAGACGCATTAATTCTTCGTAACCCACCGAGAAACCGGCAATCGAGCGAACATCGGTGTTGGTGATTCCGTCCAGACGCAGTTTTTCCGTGAACTTGGAATGGAAAGGTTTTGTATATTCGTGGTCATCCAGAGACAATACGATTTTGGAGTGCGCAAAGAACGGTTCGTCGTTGAAGGCCTTCTTCAGATACAACGGAGCCAATGCACTCATCCAACCGGAACAAACAATCACATCCGGCGTCCAACGCAACTTCTTCACGGTCTCGATCACACCGCGCGCGTAGAAAATGACACGGTCGTCGTTGTCTGCATACTCCACGCCGTTCTCATCTGCGACTCCTTTGCGGCGATGGAAGAGGTCATCGTTGTCAATGAAATAAATCTGGATACGAGCAGACTGGATAGATGCTACTTTGATCAGCAGCGGATGATCCGACTCTTCGATAATCAGGTTCATACCTGAGAGCCGAATCACTTCGTGCAACTGGTTGCGTCGCTCGTTGATCTCACCAAACTTCGGCATGAAGGTGCGCGTCTCAAAACCGTGTCCCTGGAAATACTCCGGAAGCTGACGATTCAAAAGACGAACCGGGTTCTCTTCTGCCAAATAAGGGCTTATCTCTTGAGAGATAAATAGGATACGTTTCGGCTCTTTCATAGGCATATATTATCGCTTTTCGGTGCAAAGTTACAAAAAAATTTTGATATATGCAAAAAAAGTTGTAATTTTGTACGTTTTTTTGAAAAATTAACATAGTTATATGCAGATTATTACTACAAAAAAGGACTTATGTGTCGCAGTAGAGGCTTGTAAAGAAGCCGGTAAGACCATCGGTCTTGTTCCTACGATGGGAGCGTTGCATGAGGGGCACGCTTCGTTGGTGAGACGTGCGGTGGCAGACAACGATGTGTGTGTGGTTTCGGTTTTTGTGAATCCGACTCAGTTCAATAACAAAGAGGACTTGGCCAAGTACCCGCGTAATATTGAACGCGACGCGGAATTACTGAGTAGCATTGGAGCACATTATGTCTTTGCTCCGACGCCCGAAGAGATGTACTCCGCTGAGGAGATGAATACCACCTTTGCCTTTGATTTTGCGGGTTTGGATAAGGTCATGGAAGGCAAAATGCGTCCGGGGCATTTCAATGGGGTCGTACAGGTCGTTAGTCGTCTCTTCTATCTCGTGAAACCGGATAAAGCTTATTTCGGAGAGAAAGATTTCCAGCAGTTGGCGATCATCCACCATATGGTGGAGCGCAGTTCGATGGCGGGCACGTTTGGAAATCTGCAGATTATCGATTGTCCTATTGTTCGTGAGGAGTCTGGTCTGGCACTCTCCAGTCGCAATGAACGTCTGTCGGTAGAAGAGAAAAAGACGGCTTTGGCAATCTCCAAGACCCTTTTTGAGTCGTTGAAATGGGCAAAAACAGGCACCGTTGCAGAAGTACAACAACGCGTGATCGATACTATCAATGCGGTACCGGGACTCGAAGTGGAGTATTATGAGATCGTGGACCAATCGACGCTTTTGCCTACGGACACGTTTGAGCACGCGATCGGTTGTGTGACGGTTTATTGCGGTCCGGTACGTCTGATTGACAATATCAAATACGCGTGAAAATAGTTTGCGACGCATATATTCCTTTTCTCGCTGAAGCTGTTCATCGTGAATGGCCTCAGGTCGATATTTGTCCGATGAAACCGGAAGAAATCGATGCTGCCGCTGTGCACGATGCAGATGTTCTGGTCGTGCGTACGCGTACGAAAGTGAACGAAGCCCTGTTGTCCGGTTCGCGCGTCCGTCTGGTTTGTACGGCTACGATCGGTTTTGATCATATCGATACCGCCTATTGTGCGTTGCAGGGTATCCGCTGGATGTCCTGTCCGGGATGTAACGCACAGGCGGTATGTGATTATATCGAAGAGGCGTTGAATGAAATTACCAATGACCAATTACCAATGACCAATACGCCGACTATCGGCGTAGTCGGAGTCGGGCATGTGGGGTCTTTGGTGGCGCAAATGGCCGAGCGCAGAGGAATGAAGGTATTACTCAATGATCCACCGAAGAATATAGGCGTTTCGCTTGATTTCATCGCACAAAAATGCGATATCATCACGTTCCATGTACCCTTGGATAAGTCCACGTATCATCTGTGCGATGAGGCGTTCTTGTCGCAATGCAAAAAGGGTGCGTTGATTATCAATGCGGCGCGAGGTGGGGTGGTGGACGAACAAGCACTCTTGCGCAGCGGACATCCGTATATCTTGGATACCTGGGAGAATGAACCGGATATTGATCCCGACGTGTTGGCGCACGCACAACGGGCGTCGATGCATATCGCGGGGTATTCGGTAGAAGGCAAACGCAACGCCTCGCAGATGTGTCTGGATGCGATTGCAGACGAATTTGGATTGCAAAAGGTAGATATTTCGGGATACCGGTTTACCGGGGCCACGAGGTCACGAAAAAATAGCAGCGAACCGTGGCTCGCTGCTATAACCCATCAATTGAAGGCCTCGCCTACTGCTTTTGAGGCGCTGCGTAAAGCTTATCCACTGCGCGAAGGATAGGCTCGATAGAGGGCGCTTCACCTACGGCTTCTATCATCCATTGTTTAGGAGTCAGACGGCCTAACTTATAGATTCGTGCGTATTCATCGGCAAAATCTGCTTGGGTCTTGTAATTTGCCAAATGTTCTTCCAACTGGTATTGTACGATATGCCCTAGCGGATAATTAGGCAGGTACATAGGCGCATTGACCATGTGGCTATAGACGGCCAGCAGAATGCAGTCGTGTTCACCTAAAACCGGTTCGTAGTACTGATTCCAGATCTCTTTAGCAATGGCTTGTGTCGCCTCACAGAGTTCTTTGGCAGTAGTCTCCGGATGGGCATAAATCCACTGCCACATCGCCATATCGACGAGACTCACACCCATAATTTCGTACATGGACCAGAACTGATCCAACACCTCGTTCGGGTTATTGATGCCGTTACCCATTTGGGCGCCGGGCAATAACTGCAAATCCCGATGCTGCCAGAGGAAAGCAGAGGCTTCGGTGTAAGCGGTGTTGGGTACACCGGAAAGCATGTAATGGTCGATATAATACATGTCGAGTACCTGTTCAACGCAATGTCCGAACTCATGCACGGCGATGTTGTAGCCTTTATAATCCATACCGGAAGCTGGGATACGGGTGCGAAGTCGTGCATCCTCTTTGCGTCCGAGGCAAGGCCATGCGTGACCGGAACCGCGTGCGGGTTCAACTACGATATGACGGGCGATAGCGCGTGCATCTTCGGAGTAGAAACCCATTTGTTGCAGCAGTCGCGGCATGTCGGCGGCAAAAGCATTGGCGTCCGGATAAAGACGGCGAGTTTGTGCTGATAGTTCATCTTCGTTGAGGCTGGCACGTGCTTTGAAGCCATCGTACCAGATATCGTACGGACGCAAATCGCGACCCAGGCGCTCGCGGATGATAGCCGCTACTTGGGCTACTTGCTCGGATCCGACCAGTGCCCTGAAAAGACTGTCTAATTCCTCTGCGGGAATTTCAACACCACCCTCAAAATTGCGAATTATTCCCGATTTCATCGAGGGAGAATAGGCATCCTCGGCAAAATAGGCATGGGCGATATCCAATATCTTTTGATAGCGGGTATAGGGTTCGGATGCTGCTTCTTCCGAATAGGGGTGCCAGATAAAATCTGCTCCGTTGATGGCTTGCTGCGGAATAGTCTGGCTCACGATGCGTTGCATGACCTGGTAGATCATCTCTTGTTTCTCCTGATTCCGAACGCTTGATTCTTGATTCTCGGCTTGATACAGGGCTTTCAGTTCGTCGCGCAGATTCCAGTGACTCAGCAAAATTTTGTCATCGTCCCATAATTGGCGTTCGTCTTCCGTTCGGAGATTGCCCATGTAGATGTTATAGTCGGCGATATAGTTCTCTGCATTGGCGAGCGCTTGTGCCATGCGTGCGTTCACTTCAGCGGGTACGCGGGTGGTGAAGATGTCTCCCATGCGCGCCATCGCCCATTCCTGACGCGTCCAGGTTTTGCCGAGTGTGTTCTTCTCTTCCAGACTGTAATGCGGGAAGTTGATGATCGTGATGAACGCTAATTTATTAGCGAACATATCGTCCGAGAAATGGGCTAAGGGACTGTAACCGGACATGATCCAATCGGGAGTCTGCGGTTCAGCGGCATTGGTCAACTGGGTCGGTTTCAAGAGATCAACCGTCAACATGTCCGCCGATTGGTAGATATTCTCAAAAATACGACTCAGGGATTCAAACAAAGCAACTCGTTCGCTGTCGGTTGGACATAAATGATCTGCTACCAATTGGTCAAACTCTGCTTGTGTACCATCTGCTTCGGTCCAAAGAGCCGCAGCTTGTTGTACGCCGAGAGGCGCGGATTGGTCCGTTGAAACCGAAGGAATCGCGCCCTTTAGCGGCAGAGAAACCGGACTTTTTTGTGTACATGAGGCTAACATAACTGCGCCAAGAATAAGATACTTAACTTTCATATAGTTGATTTTTAAATCGCTATCCACTGAGGTGTTGCCGTTGACCTGCCGTCTTATTCCAATATATGCTGAATATATGCTCAATATATGCCGAATATATGCTCGACCCGAGATCGCTATAACCGGAATACAAGAACTATTTGAGAATCAGTCGACCGTATCGCCCTTTTTGAGCGCCAAACTCACTTCGTGGCGCAAATAGTCGCACAACCGACCTTGAATACGCTTGTTATGACGATTTGCTTGCTTTTTGGCTGCGTCATACTTGGCTTGCCATATAGCGCGGCGCTCCGGATCATGAAGGATAGCTTTACATGTGGCAATCAGTCCGCTAAACTCCTTCATATGAGGTAATGCCGCTTTCTTTTTCTTCGTCTTTTCGCTCAGCATCGGTTTGTTGCATACGGCCGCCCAATCCGGGTTCCCGGGAATCCTCCGTGTGTAGTGCCCGCCATCTAAATGTCCTTGTGCGCCATCAACCAAACTCGTCCACTGAACTTTCATATCTTTTCTAAATTTTCGGCAAAGATACAACAAAAAAATGACATTTCCAAATTTTTATCTTCGGAAATGTCATGAAAACTGCAAAAAATTGCTTTTTACTTCACTTCTGCAAGATTTCTTTGATTTCGTCTACACTATGTTGCAGAGATTCTAATTGTTTCTCTATATCGTCATTATTATCCGCGACCATAGCATCAACAAAAATAGAATTGATAAAGGACATTCCAATAATGCCGCCCATAATAAGCAAAAACGTAAAGTATATACGGACAAAGTGCGGCAGAAAGGTAGAATCTCCATAGTACTCAGCTACCGTATTAGGTATATCGTACCATCCTTCAACCGTACAAATCTGGAATACAGAATAGATGGAACGTAGTGGAGTGCTGAAATGTTCCGGATCGGCATTTTGGAAAAGGCTACAATTTAGTAGGCCAAAGACTACTATGATTACAAAGAAACTCAACAGCACGCCATATGACTGCCGCATGGCAACTTTAAATCCTGTTACTACTTTCGCAAAATTCGGGAAGAAATGCATCACGCGGAAGAATCGTAGCACACGCAGGACTCGCAGAATAAGTAGGATGGAGAGACTGCTTGCTATTGTCGGGACAAACACATTGATGAGCGACGGAATGGACAATATAACCAAGATGCCGTCCATTCTATTCCAACCGTTACTCCAATAACCGCGTACTCCGTATTCACGATGTTTGACAGCCATTTCTACGATAAAGATGACAGTACAAGCAGCATCTACGATATCCAATATTGTGTTTTCGAATCCGCTTACTTGCAAATAGATAATAATGGCATTCAACAAAATGAACGCCATTATTACTTTATCATTCAGGAATATTTTCCTTAGAATATTTTTCATATCTTAAAGATATCGTTTTGCAGCCTCAATCAATTGATCTGCGTAATTGAAGATTTCGTCCAACGATTCGATTTTATATTTTTCTCCCTTTCCGTCTGCCCCTACCGGCTCTAAACGCAAGTTGCTTTCATTGTTAAAATGCAAACGGCAAACAGGCTTACGATTGTTGTCATCAATGAAGATAGAGCAATATGAAATGGCATCACGCATAGTTACGCGGTTGCCCGGTATTACCTCACGAAGAATACTCTTAATAATATAATACGCCTCCATTTCTGTTTGCGTGGTAACTATTTCGCTCTCTTTCTTTGTTCCCGGAATCTCAACTGGTGTATCTTCCACTTTTTGCTGTTCAGCCTCATTGGTCTTCACAACAATATTCAAGCGTTCTGAGATTTTGTCGTTCACATAACTTGCGCTGGCTTTCTTTACCAATTCTGTGAATTGCTCCAGTACATTGCTTGTGATTTTGCCGGTATACACTTGTTTGGCAAGCGATTTTACGAACTCTTGATTTGGATTTTCAATGAGTTCTTTGATGATCTTTTTTAATTCGCTCATAAACTTCAACTCGTTGGCTGAATTCATAATCGAATCCACATCAAAGTTCTCCTTTGTGAATTTCTCAAGAGCCTTCAATTGAACTTCCTTCAGTTCTTCAATATTGAAAGAGAGGAAAGGAACTTCGTCCATAAGGTTTTCTTTCGCCAAATCCGTATAGAAGCGGTACTCTATACCGTTGGTCAGTAAGCCAAATTTCGCTTTTGAAGCCACAAAGTATCGAGCTAATTGCATTTTATGACTATCCAAATTTTGCTGCCAATGTTTGCACTCAATAACAAGAATTGTTTCACCATCTTTAACGATAGCGTAGTCAATCTTCTCTCCTTTTTTCTTAGTAAGATCGCAGTCCATTTCCGGAACCACTTCCATCGGGTTAAACACGTCATAGCCTAAAGCCTGAATGAAAGGCATAATAAGGGCATTTTTCGTTGCCTCTTCTGTTTGCAGATTGTTTTTTAACTCACCTGCACGTTTTGCCAATTGTTTGATGGCGTCTTTGAAATCCATACTAATTAGATTTATGGCCTACTCTTTATCGGATTTTCGGCTGACTCCTGTTTATTATTTAATGTTTATGTGCATAATAAAAGCGTGCGTTTTCGTATGCTTCATTTGATTGTTTGAGGTTCTGGACTACCTTTATTCTTCAAATTTACGCACGTAAAACTCACGCTGGAACGTGAGCGTGCATAAACCGTGCTTGAAGAATAAATTGTTGAAAGTGTCCAGTTTTCAAACAATCAAGTTTGGCCTATTACGCTATTATGTGGCGCACGCTTGCGCCTTATGTCTTTTTGTGGAGTATAGCGGACTCGAACCGCTCACCTCGACACTGCCAGTGTCGCGCTCTAGCCAGATGAGCTAATACCCCGAAATCGGTTTATATGGTTTGGTATAAAGATACGGGACCTTCGTACCAACGTTTTGTACTTTCTTGCTCTAATTGCTTATACATATTAGATGCATATACTTTACGCATAGCGTCCAATACGGAAACATCGTGGTGTCTCGCATACATCTCTGCCACCGCTAATACTTTGCCTGGTAGTAAGAGATATAAATTGTCTTGTGTTAACTTCCCGCTCATTTGCGTACCTCCTTTGCTTCTATAAAACGGAGATATTGTAAAGCTCTCTCAGTGTGGAATAACATTTGATCAACAAGTTTATATACTTTTAATTCGGCTAATAACGTGGCTTTGGATATAAAGCCTTGTTCATATAGACCAAACTGCAGATATACCTTATCATTTGCGACAGGTCCGTACACCAAATCATAATTATGTTTGTACGTTTCGTCTTGCCGATTACGCATAACGAAATCAATCCACTCGTCCGATGGACCATCAAACCAAAGTACTTTTAGTTCTTTGAGAGCCTTTTCATCGAATTCATATACATTAACGAAGTTGATTTGATCGGGTGTGTTTATTTTGCGTTCAGCCCAATCGTACGCCTGCTTTTCCGCACAAGTCGTATAAAAACCGGAACCGTAGTCTAACGTGCGATTCGGTTCTATTATTCGCGGTTCGCGAACGATCGTATTACTGCCGTGATAGAGTATCATTTGTCTTGTAAAAAATCTTCAATCTCTTCCACTATCCATCGTTCTCCTTGCGTGTGCAAAACTCCATAATGTTTGGTTAAGTATTGGGTCACACCTTTTTCGTCAAATAACTTCATTACATCCTCACCGGACATATGATGACGCATTTTGTACGCCTCCACACAAAAGGACAGAAAATATAATTCTTCGTTATTACGCATCTTCTTTGCGACTTGTGTTTTTCGGGTACGCGCACGTGTGAGCGTGCGCGTACCTTAATCTTACATGCGCGTTATACCACTCCGCTGAAGCCCATGAAGGCCATGGCGAGGAGGCCGGCAGTCAGGAGGGCAATCGGAGTGCCCTTCATTGCTTCGGGCACTTTGGCAAGGGCTAATTGTTCGCGGATACCTGCGAAGAGGATCAGTGCGAGAGCGAAACCAACGGCGGTCGCGAAAGCGTAAACGGTACCGGAGAGCAGACCGTACTCGGCACCCAGCGGCAACTTAGCCAAGAGCTTGTTCTGGTCAGCTACGATAAGAGCCACACCGAGAATACAGCAGTTGGTGGTGATCAGCGGCAGGAACACACCCAGAGCCTGGTAGAGCGCCGGAGACACTTTCTTCAACATGATCTCGATCATCTGCACAAGAGCGGCGATGACGAGGATGAAGAGGATGGTCTGAAGGAACTCTACGCCCCAGAGGACGAGTAACTTCTGCAGCAGATACGTAACAACCGTAGCGAGCGTGAGCACAAACGTAACCGCTGCTCCCATACCCAGCGCGGTGTCAATCTTCTTACTTACACCCAGGAACGGGCAGATGCCCAGGAACTGGCTCAATACAATATTGTTAACAAATATTGCAGAGATGAATATCAGAAAATATACCATAAAGTTATTTACAATTTAATCATTTACAATTTGGTCATTTACTTCTTCTGCAGTTTGTTGACAGCCGCCATGAGGTAGGCGAGGCAGATGAACGCACCCGGAGCGAGTACGAAGATCAGCGCTGCGAACTGGCTGTTGTAGAGTTGGAAACCGAAGACAGTACCTGCACCTAAGAACTCACGGATGACGCCCAGAACGGTGAGCGAGAGGGTAAAACCGAGACCCATTCCCAGTCCGTCCAATGCGGAGAGACCAACGGTGTTCTTAGCTGCAAATGCCTCTGCACGGCCGAGCACGATACAGTTCACTACGATCAGCGGGATGAAGAGACCCAGCACATCGTAGATAGCCGGCAGGTAAGCCTGCATGACAAGTTGTACCATCGTCACGAACGTAGCGATGACTACGATGAACGCCGGGATACGTACTTTATCCGGGATGAGATTCTTGAGGAGCGAGATTACTACGTTCGAGCAAACGAGCACGAAGAGCGTAGCCAAGCCCATGGACATACCGTTAACGGCACTGGTGGTAGTAGCCAGCGTAGGGCACATACCGAGAACCAACGCAAAAGTAGGATTCTCCTTGAGAATACCGTTGGTCAATGTTTTCATTGCGTTACTCATAATTATTCCTCCTTTTCTGCGGGTTGTACTTCAGTTACTTCAGCGGGTTGCTCTGCTGCCGGTTCTGCACCTTGCAGCTGGCTTGCGCCGGAAGCTGCCTCAACAGCCCCTTCAGCAACAGCTGCGTACGCTTTGTTGACAGCTTTCAGGAATGCGCGGCTGGAGATGGTAGCAGCGGTGATAGCATCTACGTCTCCGCCATCTTTGTTGACAGCCAGTGCGCCGGCTTTCTTACCGATGATAGAGCGGTTGCCGACAGCATCTTTGAACCAGTGGTCGATATGCGCACCCAGACCCGGAGTCTCTGTTTGCTTGAGAACGACGTAGTCGAGCACTTCGCCTTCTTTGCCTAAGCCCACCATGATTACTTGCGGGCCGTCGAAACCGACTTCAGAGGTCTCTACCGCGGTAGCTACCCATTCGTCGTTGATGAAGGCTTTGTAGATGGTCAGCCCCTCTGCCTGCTCGGGTTCTGCGATAGAGCAGCCCTCCGGAAGCACAGCGAGGATAGCGGCCTGCTGTTTCTGAGCCTCTTGTTTAGCGATGGTGGCTTCGGTGACAGCGTAAACGCCTGCCAGAGCTCCTGCGGCTACCATAGCAATGATAACCAGGGAGAGTACCATGTTCTTGAATGTACTTTCTAATTTTGCCATAGTTGTGCCTCCTTATGCTTTTTTCGGCTCGCCGAAACGTTGCGGACGAATCTTGTTCAACAATGGAACGCAAGCGTTCATGATCAGGATAGCGAAGGACATACCTTCGGGATAAGCACCCCAGGTACGGATGACCATCATGATGAAGCCGATACCGATACCGAAGATGATCTTACCCCACGCGCTCATCGGGCTGGTGACGTAGTCGGTTGCCATGAAGAAGGCACCGAGCATCAGACCACCGGAGAGCAGTTCGTACGCTACGTATTGGCCGGCAGGCATGCCAGCCGGAGCACCGATCCATGAGAAGAGGGCTACGGTAGCGATGATAGAAACCGGGATATGCCATGTGATAACGCGGCAGCAGATGAGGAACAGACCGCCGAGGATGAGTGCGAGTGCGCAGACCTCACCGAGCGAACCGCCCATGACACCTAAGAAAGCGTCCTTCAATGCAGGCAGTTGATCCATCACGCTCAGATCACCTGTTTTTGCGATATGCTTGAGGTAATAGAGCGGGGTAGCACCTGTCTCTGCGTCCAAATAAGAAGTGCCAAAACCTTGCGGCGTCGGCCAAGTGGTCATCTGAGCGGGGAAAGAGATAAGCAGGAACACACGTCCTACCAAAGCGGGGTTGAAGGGGTTTTGTCCCAAACCGCCGAAAGTCATCTTACCTACACCGATTGCTACTACTGCACCGATGAGAACGATCCACCAGTCGAGACTCGACGGGAGGTTGAAGGCGAGCAGCAGACCCGTGAGGACTGCCGAGAGGTCGCCGATGGTTTGTCTTTGCTCTTTGAGCAAGAAACGGCTGATACACCATTCGGTGAGCACACAAGCGCAGACCGAGATAGCCGCCGTGATGATTGCTCCCCAGCCGAACTCGATCACCGATACCACGTAAGCGGGCAGCAGCGCGAGAATGACGAGTAACATGTTTCTGCGAACACTGTCACCGCTGTGCGCGTGAGGAGCCGGAGCAACAATAAAATTCTTCATTTTATATTGTACATTTTATATTTAACATGTTATTTTTTCTCTGCAGCTGCAGCGGCGGCACGTTCACGGAGGATAGCTCCGACCTTGGCTTTGGCAGGACGGATACCGTCGAGCAGACGACGATGTGCAGGACAAGTGAAGACGCAACAACCGCAGTCGATGCAGTCCATGACGTCATGTTTCTCGCAGTCTTCCCACATCTCGAGTTGGCTCATTCGCTGGAGCAGATAAGGTTCGAGACCCATCGGGCAAGCCTGAACGCACTTACCGCAACGGATACAGTTCTCTTCCTCCGGACGAATGGACTCTGCTTCGGGCAAGAAGAGCAGACCGCTGAGGCGTTTGTTAGCCGGCATGTTCTCGATATGATCCATCGCGCGACCCATCATCGGACCACCGCCAATGATCTTACCGGTATCTACCGGTACACCACCTGCGAGGGCGATGACCTCCTCGATCGGAGTACCGAAACGAACGGAGTAGTTACCCGGTTTGAGGACTTTCTTACCCGTGACGGTCATAACGCGGCTGATGAGCGGTTTGTTCTTTTGAACTGCCTCATAAACAGCATAGATGGTAGCTACGTTATCTACCACCGCACCCACTTCGATAGGCAGTGCACCCGAAGGAACCTGACGACCGATACAAGCATCGATGAGTTGTTTCTCACCGCCTTGCGGGTATTTGAGTTTGAGCGGAATAACATCGATGCCCAGTTTGCTGTGCGCCAACTTGGTCATGTGCTCGATGGCATCTTTCTTGTTGTTCTCGATGCCGATGATAGCACGGTCCACGCCAAGCGCACGCTTGAGAATCTCGATACCGATGATGATCTCTTCGCCATGCTCCATCATGAGTTGGTGGTCACAGGTGAGGTACGGTTCGCACTCTACGCCGTTGACAATGAGCACTTCGGCTTTCTTACCCGGAGGGGGAAGGAGCTTGACGTGTGTCGGGAAACAAGCGCCACCGAGACCTACGATACCTGCAGCCGCGATCTTGTCGATGATAGCCTTCGGCTCCAGCGCGCACGAACGGATGAGGTCGGCACTGCGATCGATCTCCGGCAACCACTCGTCACCTTGTACGTCGATGAAGATAGCCTGACCCGGTGCGCCCCATGCGTCGGTCCAATCACCGATCTTAGCGACCGTTCCACTAACCGGCGAACAAATGTTCGCACTTACGAATCCACCGGCTTTAGCCAGCAATTCGCCTACTTTTACTTTCGCTCCGACTTCCACTACAGCCTGCGCCGGTGCACCGATATGTTGCACGAGCGGAATGATAGCTTGCTTAGGCAGCGGGCACTCCGTGATAGGCTGGTGTGCGGAGAATTGTTTGTTGTCCTGCGGATGAACTCCGCCTATTTTAAATGTTCTCATAATTCCATTTACCATTTGGTCATTTACCATTTACCGTTTATTTGACCATTTGGTCATTTAATACCTAATGCCAGCGGGAAAATGGCTCTCGGTGTCGGCAGTGCTTTGATCTTAGCGGCAATAACCGGGTCAAAGCCCTTCTTATCACCACCTTCTGCAACCGGTGCAGCAGCAGCCTCGTCAGCCGGAACGAGAATGAGTTTGACTTGTTCCATGGTCGGTTCTCCACCAACAGGACAAGCTAAGCCGTCGATACCGTTCGCCTTGACGCACGCTTCTGCGAAGGCACGGCAACCGGCAAATCCACATCCGCCGCAGTTAGCACCCGGTAACGCAGCGGTCACGAGGTCAATGCGCGGATCTTCTTCCACTTTGAAGTACAGGCTGACCACGTACAGCAGACACGCTGCCAGGAAGGCAATCACGCCAAGTACTCCCATAGAAATCAGAATTAAATTCATGTCGTTTGTTATTTAAAGTTATTTATATTTTGCGAGCCGTAAAGATAAACTGTTTCTGGAGCCGGTGCTTGAAGACGCTAAGGCCGATGTAGTAGAGCGCGATGCCGCAGAGGGACAGAGTGCCTACGACAGCTTCGGACCAATCGGTGGTAAAATCAAGGATGGCGATGATACCGATCATCACAATAAAAGGCAGAATGTAAGCGAGCAGTACGGCTTTCCAAGCCAATCTTTCGCGAACTTCCACCTCCACTTTGTCGCCTATTTTCATAGGCTCCAGCATGATGACATCCATCTCTTTGGTTTGACTCTCGGACGACATACACATCGAGCGGGCTTTGCAAGCCGAGCAGGCGCTGGTTTGTACGATTTGCACGTGCGCGGTCTCGCCGTTCACGCTCTCTACAACACCCGTATGTCGAATCAGTTCATCCATAAGCATAAAATGCGACTGCAAAGATACGAAATCTTTTTCATATACGCAAGCACGCGCGAACATTTTTATAATTTTTACACCTTTTTTGTCAAAAAGTGCGAAAAAATAAACTTTTCATTTTTCACTTTCAACTTTTATTTGTATCTTTGCACATTAATTTGAGTTATTATGCCCAGAACTGTATCTAAATCAAAAAATATAGCGGAGGATCGTTCGAACGAACGGGCGATACGCGTTGAGAAAGGTAGTTTTTGGGAGTCGCTGAAGCGATTCTTTACGGCGCGTGAGACGCGAATGGTAGTTGGCATTTTGCTGCTGTTGTTCTCCGTGATTGCGTTGCTGTCCTATGTCAGTTTTCTTTTCACCGGCACGTACGATCAGGATATCCTGACCTTGGACCGTGCGGGACGTTTGGCTAATCGTGAGGCGATTAAGAACATGCTCGGTTTGCCGGGTGCTATGTTGGCGCGTTTCATGATCGACGGCAGTTTTGGTTTTGTCAGTATTATGCTGGTGTTCATGTTGACGATTTATGCTCTGCGGATGATGCATGTGTTGAAGGAGATTCGCGGGGTGCTGCTGTTCTGCGGAGGTTCGTTCTGGGTGCTCTGGGGCTCGGTGGTGTTGGGTTTTGCGCATAACATGACACACCAAATGGGTGTTTTCCGTTGGGGCGGAGCGTTTGGTGAAGCCTCTGCGCGTTGGTTAGTCAGTTATATTAACACAACAGGAGTAATTTTGATTTTGCTGGCTTTGCTGGTAATCTTTTTGATCGTTACCGATCCGCGTTTTATCGACCGATGCAAGGCGTTTGGAGCGTGGGTCGCAAACCTCTTTTCCAGGAAATCCAGGGAGCCTAGGATTCCTAGTGAGACTAGTGAGCCCTCAGAGGAGTTAACCATCGACATCCCCATAGAGCCGGAGATGCAGGAAGAGCAGGAAAAGCCTGAGAATGAGATCGAGTTGACCATCGATCCGATTCAGGAGGAAGAGCCGGAGCCGGTTGTCGAAGAGCCGGTACTGGATGAGGAACAAGAGCCGCTGGGCGACGAGCCTCTTCCTATGGAAGAGCCCGAAGAGAAGAAAGATGCCGAATTGGAGATAGAGGATGTGGTAGAGGATGAGCTCTACACGAAAGATCCGGACAAGTTGCTGGAGAAACTCGGTCCGTACGATCCGAAGAAAGATCTGGAGTTCTATAAGTTCCCCAGTATGAACTTACTGAAAGTGTATGACAACGAGGCGGCGCCGGTGATCGACGAGGAAGAGCAACGGGCGAATGGAGCACGTATTGTGACGACTTTGCGTAATTATGGCATAGAAATTGATAGTATCAAAGCAACGGTCGGACCGACCGTGACGCTCTATGAAATAGTGCCCAAAGCAGGTATCCGCGTAGCGAAGATTCAGGCGCTGGAGAACGATATCATGATGAGTTTGAGTGCGACGGGTATTCGTATCATCGCACCGATGCCGGGTAAGGGTACGATTGGTATCGAGGTGCCGAACGAGAAGCCGCAGGTCGTTTCCATGCACTCGGTGATTGCGTCCAAGCGTTTCCAGGAGGAGCAGAAGATGAAGTTGCCGATTGCCTACGGTCGTACGATCACGAACGAAGTGTTTATGTTCGATTTGGCAAAGACCCCGCACTTACTTGTGGCAGGTGCCACTGGTACGGGTAAATCCGTGGCGATCAATGCGATTATCACTTCGTTGCTGTACAAGAAACATCCGGCGGAGTTGAAGTTGGTGATGGTGGATCCGAAGATGGTGGAGTTTGCACCGTATAAGCCGCTGTTGAAACACTACCTGGCGGCGATGCCGGACACCGATCCCGAGCAGATCGTCATTACCGAATGCGACCGCGTGATCAACACGCTCAACTCGCTCGTCATCGAGATGGAGAACCGTTATAAACTGCTGATGGATGCCGGTGTGCGGAATTTGGAGGATTACAATGACAAGTTCGTAAGGAGACGTCTGAATCCGAACAAGTTGGTAGCGGACAGCCTGCATCATCAGTACCTGCCCTATATCGTGATTATCATCGATGAGTACGGTGATTTTATCATGCAGGCAGGCAAGCAGGTGGAGACCCCGATTGCCCGTATCACGCAGAAAGCCCGCGCGGTAGGTATGCACATGATTCTGGCAACCCAACGTCCGTCCGTCAATATCGTGACGGGTGTCATCAAAGCCAATATCCCGACGCGTATTGCATTGAGAACGCAGAGTGTGATTGATAGTCGTACGGTTTTGGATGCCAAGGGTGCGGAGCAACTCATCGGTCGCGGTGACTCGTTGTACGCAGGTAACGCCAGCATCACGCGTGTACAGTGTGCGTTTGTGGATACACCAGAGGTGGATGAGATCGTGAAGCATATCGCCAAACAGCAGCGTTATTCCGAGCCGTACCAGTTGCCGGAATATGTTGGTGAAGGCGGTGAAGGAGAAGCCGCAACTCCGGGTAGCGTGGATATGAAACGGTTGGATCCGATGTTTGCAGACGTAGCGCGTTACGTAGTAACGAAACAGGAGGGGTCGACATCACGTCTGCAACGTGCGTTTGAGATCGGTTATAACAGAGCAGGTAAACTATCTGACCAATTGGAAGCAGCCGGTATCGTAGGTCCGAACAAGGGTCCAAAGGGGCGCGATGTGCTGATTACGGACCTTGACCAACTCGACAAACTATTGGAAGAGCTGGGCGTTAAGTAGCCAAATCAGACTAGCGAGACACTATCGAGAGAGAATCGGATCGAAGGTATCTCGGTAGAAAATCAGAATAAACATGTGTGCAATACTAACTATATTAGCCATCCTTAGTTCGTTCCTGACGAACCTCGAAACGAAAACCCTGCAATCGGCCTTTACGGTCACGGTCGCCGAAGAGGTGAACACGCCGATGAACTTTCCCGGATCACTGACGATGCATGGTCAGTTGTTCCGTTTGGAGATGTTCAATATTGAAGCCGCTTACGATGGTAAAACGCTGTATATGTACGCCCCGGAAACGGATGAGTTGACCCTGACCAATCCGACGGACGCGGAGTTGACGGAAGCGAATCCGCTGTTGTATGCCAAGGCGCTGGTGCCGGTGTGTAACGTGGTGGAACGGGAGAGTGGTGAACAGACCATCGTTACGTTAACGCCAAAAGACCAATCCATCGGTATCAACCGCTTCGTGCTGAAAGTGCGGACAGCGGATCTGATGCCGCTGTCGGTTGAGATCAAAGAAGGCAAAAAGACTTCGACGCTCAAACTGAAGGAGCCGAAGTTTGTGGATACAAAACAAGAGTACGTGCTCAAAGCAGAGAAAGACACGTACATAAATGATATGCGATTATGAGAGTTAAATGTTTGATAATAGGTTCAGGACCGGCAGGTTATACGGCGGCTATCTATGCGAGTCGTGCCAACTTGGAACCGGTACTGATTGAAGGTCCGCAACTTGGCGGACAGTTGACGACCACAACTGAAGTGGAGAATTTCCCAGGGTATCCGGATGGCGTAGAACCGTTCACGATGATGGACGATATGCGTCGTCAGGCAGAGCGTTTCGGAACGCAGTTTGTGTCCGGTATTGTGACCAAAGTGGATTTCTCCGTGAGTCCTAAAAAGGTCATTGTGGAAGATGAAATCGAGTATGAGGCAGATGCTGTTATTGTGGCTACGGGTGCTTCGGCTCGTTATTTGGGACTGGAGTCAGAGCGAACCTACCGTGGTCGTGGCGTAAGCGCGTGTGCGACATGTGACGGTTTCTTCTATCGCAAGAAAACGGTAGCGGTAGTAGGCGGTGGTGATACGGCATGCGAGGAAGCAAATTATCTGGCGGGACTCTGCGAGAAAGTGTATATGATTGTTCGTAAGCCTTTCCTTCGCGCATCGGAGATCATGCAGCAACGTGTACTCAATAATCCGAAGATCGAGGTGCTCTTTGAGCATAACACCCTTCAATTGACGGGAGAGGGTAAGGTTCAAGGTGCAGATCTGATCTACCGCAAAGGCGAGCCGGACGAAGAAATGCGTCATATCGCTATTGACGGATTCTTCTTGGCAATCGGTCATCATCCCAATACGGACTTGTTTAAGGACTATCTGAATCGGGATGCTGAAGGGTATATCTTGGTGGACGGAGACAGTCCGCGTACCAACGTGCCGGGTGTTTTTGCTGCAGGTGATTGTGCCGATCCCCACTACCGTCAGGCGATTGTAGCTGCAGGTTCTGGAGCAAAAGCGGCTATCGAAGCGGATAAGTATATCAAGAGTTTGTAAAGTGCATTTTCTGGATCAACTCAATACGGTCCAACGGGAGGCGGTGACCTGTACAGAGGGTGCCTCCCTTATTGTAGCCGGAGCCGGATCAGGTAAGACGCGTGTGCTTACCTATCGTATCGCGTACCTGCTTCAGCAGGGCGTGCCGGCGAGCCGTATCATGGCACTCACATTTACCAACAAAGCTGCACGCGAGATGAAAGAGCGTATCCAACGCTTGGTGGATGCTAATGATGCACGGTATCTGATGATGGGTACTTTTCACCATGTGTGTACGAAAATACTCCGACCGAATGCGGATAAGTTGGGTTTCACGCGTGACTTCACCATCTACGACACTACGGATAGCAAATCGGTCATCAAAGCGATCTGTAAGGAGCGCGGTATGGACGAGAAAATCTACAAACCCGGCGCCGTGCAAGCGCGTATATCGATGCTCAAGAACAGCGGTATCAGTCCGGCGCAGTACGGGGCTAACCAGCAGTTGTTACGCGAGGATCGCGAGGTGCGGATGTATGAGTTGGCAACAGTCTATGAGCAATATCAGGTGCGTCTGCGGGCAGCTAATGCGATGGATTTTGATGATTTGCTGATTAACACCTTGGTACTGATGCGTACTTTCCCCGAAGTACGAACACAGATTCAGGAGCAGTTTCAGTATATTCTTGTAGATGAGTACCAGGATACCAACTATATCCAGTTTTTGTTGGTGAAACAATTGGCCGAGCCGCAGAACAACATCTGCGTGGTGGGCGATGACGCACAGAGTATTTACTCTTTCCGTGGCGCGGATATACGCAATATCCTCAATTTCCGACAACAGTACCCTGATGCCCAACTTTTCAAACTGGAGCGTAACTACCGTTCCACACAGACCATCGTGAATGCGGCTAACTCGCTTATTCACAAGAATATACACCAGATAGAGAAAACCGTATATTCGGAAAAAGAAGCCGGTCAGCCCTTGCATTTACAGCCGTATATGGACGATCGTACAGAGGCGCTGGGTGTAGCAACGTCAATCCAGAAACAGAAGCATAAAGGCTACGATTCGTTTGCTGTCTTGTACCGTACGAACGCACAGAGCCGTGTGATAGAGAATGAGTTGCGTAAGTTAAATATTCCCTATCGAATTTACGGCGGAACATCGTTTTACCAACGTAAAGAGATCAAGGATGTATTGAGCTATTTGCGTTTGGCAGTCAACCCGCGGGATAATGAGGCGCTGTTGCGTATCTATGCTTTTCCCGGTCGCGGTATCGGCGAGACCACGATGAAGAAAGTGTCGCTCAACGCTATCGAGCATCATCGATCCTACCTGGATGTCATGCGAAGGCCGGAAGATACCGGGTTGGATGTCAATGCCGGTACGATCAAAAAACTGCGTACGTTTGCGCAGTATATCGACGGGCTGAGTGAACAGAGCGAGACCATGGACGCGTATGCGTTCACGGAGATGGTGTTGCGTACATCGGGTGTGACGACAGCCTTAGCGCTTGATCGTTCTCAAGAAGGCATCGACCGTGCGCAGAACGTGCAGGAGTTGCTCAATGCGATTCGTGAGTTTGTGGAGCAGCGGGTGAATGAGGGTGTTGATTTCACGCCTATTACGGATTTTCTCTCAGAAGTAAGTCTGCAGACCGATCAGGACGAAAACTTGACGGATACTTCGGAACGTGTGACGCTGATGACCGTCCATGCCGCGAAGGGTCTGGAGTTTCCCGTGGTGTTTATTGTGGGGCTGGAAGAAAATCTCTTTCCCTCGCAGTTTGCCGTCAAGCCTTCTGAAGTCGAAGAAGAAAGGCGGTTGTTGTATGTTGCTATCACCCGCGCGATGGAGCAGTGCTATCTAAGCTTTGCCCGTCAGCGTTTCCGGAATGGTACATTCAATTTTGCTTCTCCGAGTAGGTTCTTGAATGATATAGACCGGCAATTCTTTGAGTTGACAAGACCGCGAAATGTCGAGACTTCAACGCCTCGATTTACAGGGATACCGGTATCTCGGGAGCCCGAAAAACCAAAAACACCGGTCTCTAATGCCCAAACGCCGATTGCTTCCTCATGGAAAGAGGGAGACCGCGTTTCGCATCGTGTGTTCGGCATAGGAACAGTGCTACGCGTCTATCGTGATGAAGTGACGGAGAATGATAAAATAGAAATCAATTTCGATATCCAAGGCACGAAGACATTGCTGCTTACGCACGCCAAACTGGAACGTGCTTAAGCGTAGATACAGTAGCCGGCAAGACCGGCGAGCACGATGAGTAGAATAGGGTGACTGATGATCTCGGTCACCTTGTTTTTTGCAAAATTCGGTAAGATGGTCAGTGCTGCAACGACCGCAAAGATAATCCAACTGGTATAATCAATAAAATTGGTAGGTTTGATCAGCATCAATGCAGCAGATGCCACAAGGCCAATGACCGTGAAACGGAGCATGCGGAGGGTTTGTTCGTAGTAAGGGTTTCCTTGAAAGCGACGGCTAAGCCAAAAATAGGCCTTGCAGATGGATAGCATAATGATGAGGCTCGGCAGGACGATGGCTGTCGTAGCCAGCACGCTGCCCCAGAAGCCCGCTGTAGTATAACCGACGTAGGTCGCGCAGTTGATCCCGATAGGTCCGGGTGTTACCTGACTCACGGCAACGATATCGACAAACTCCTGCTGCGTCATCCAGCCATGACGCTCCACTTCCATCTGAATCAATGAAAGTATCGCCAGCCCGCCGCCAAAACCGAAGAGGCCTATTTTGAAGAACGATATGAAGAGAGCCAGATAGAGCATAAGGTGATAACTATGGTTGCTAAGATAACCCACACGGGGTTGAAATGACCGAGCCAGATAAGCAAGGCTGCGGCTATCGGGATAAGAGCGGTAATCCAGCCTATTTTGGCGGATTTGGCCATCTTGAATAGGGGTGCAGCGATGAGGGCAACGACAGCAGGTCGGATACCTTTGAAGGTTGCTTCCACCGCGGGCAGTTCTTTCCAGTCTTGAAAGACCATCGCGATGGCGAGGATGATAAGGAAAGAAGGGAGGACCGCACCCAAGACCGCTCCGCAGACTCCTTTCCAACCGCCCACACGCCAACCGATGAAGATAGCCGAGTTGACGGCAATGAGACCCGGTGCCGCTTGTGCGAGCGCAATCATATTAAGGAACTCCTCTTCGTCAATCCAGCCCTTCCGATCCACCACTTCACGCTGGATAAGGGGCAACATGGCATATCCTCCACCGAGGGTGAAAGTGCCAATTTTGAGATATGTGAGGAATAATTGGAAGAACACCGGTTAATCCTTGTTCTCGCGCAGCTGCTGCTTCACAAACTTGGAGAGCATATTGATAGCCGCATTATTGTGTCCGCCCTGCGGAACAATGACATCCGCGAAACGTTTACAAGGTTCAATAAACTGCTCATGCATCGGCTTGAGTACGCGTTTGTAGCGCTCGATGACTTGCTCGGCAGTACGTCCACGCTCTACGACATCGCGTTTCATAACACGGATCAAACGTTCGTCTGCATCGGCATCCACGAAGATTTTGAGGTCCATCTGATCGCGCATTTTGGGCTCGCGTAAAGCCATGATACCTTCGACTACAATCACCTCACGCGGCTCGATATGCACCGTTTCCTTTGAACGCGTACAAGTGATATAGGAGTAGATAGGTTGCTCGATGGGTTTACCTTCTTTGAGCAAGGCGATATGCTTGGTCAGTAAGTCCCAATCGAAGGCATCAGGATGGTCGAAGTTGATGTTCTGCCGTTCTGCAACGGGAACATGACTGCTGTCTTTGTAGTACGAGTCTTGGGGAATCACTACTACCTCGCCTTTCGGAAGGCGTTCGATGAGTTTTCTTACTACCGTTGTTTTACCCGAGCCGGTACCGCCCGCAATGCCGATGATAAACATAAAAAGTGTTTGTTTGTCTTTTCGGGCTGCAAAATTAGTAAAAAATTTGCATATATGCAAGAAATTTTGTAATTTTGCACGCAATTTGTGAATTTTATGAGAAAGACAGGAATTATTATAGTGTTATTGGTCTCGTTTTTGTTTATCGGTTGTACGGCATTGGAGAAGAAGCAACAAGCCGGTGCGGCGGTAGAATTGAACGGACAGTATCTTTATCGCTCGACCCTTGATTCGTTGACGGTCGGTCTGGATCCGGAAGACAGCACTCGTGTGGTGCAGCAGTATGTGGGTCAATGGGCAAAGGATATCTTGGTGTATGACAATGCGAAGACACGCACCAATGGAGAAATCGAGCGATTGGTGGAGGATTATCGTCGCGCGCTTTACGTACACGCTTATGAGGAGTATCTGGTAGAGCGTCGTATGCCAAAGGCCGTTGCGGACTCGACTATTGCGCAGATTTATGCCCAAATGCCTGACCGTTTTCGGTTGGATGAAAGTATTGTGAAAGGAATTTTGTTAGTCATACCGAAGGATGCTCCGAAGATAGACAAACTTCGTGGCTGGATGGCGAAACAGGATCTGGATGCTATCGAGAAATATGCCTACCAAAACGCGAGTGTCTATGAGTTGTTTATTGACAAATGGCTTACGGCGACAGATTTGTTGGTGCAAATACCTATTGAACGTGCCGAACTGGAGGCACGGCTTAGAGCAAAGAATAATGTAGAAGTAACCGATTCGCTCAAAACATACCTCTTGCAAGTGACTGACAAACACTTACGGGGAGAGCAGATGCCGATGGAGTACGCACGACCTCAAATTGAGAAGATTGTGCTCAATGCTCGTCAGGTGGATTTCCTGAACAAAGAGCGGGAGCGATTGTATAACGAAGCAATGCAAAATCAGAAAATTAAGTTCTATGAATAAGATAAAGGTGATAGGATTGTTCTTGCTTTTGGCAGGAATGATGCAAGCACAAGGCATCATCGATGAGGTGATTTGGGTTGTAGGCGATGAGGCTATCTTGCGCAGTGAGGTAGAGGAGGAACGCTTACGGGCACAATATGAGGGACAACCCATCAATGGTGATCCTTATTGTGTGATTCCGGAACAACTTGCAGTACAGAAACTATTCTTGCACCAGGCTATCTTGGACTCGGTTGAGGCCAACGAGTCTTCGGTAAGCCACCAAGTCGATATGCGACTCAATTATTACATCAACCAGATTGGCTCCAAAGAGAAGATGGAGGAGTATTTCCGTAAGACCAGTTCGGAGATCCGCGAGGAGATGATGACCTCTGTCCGCAATCAAATGATCATCCAGCAGATGCAGCAGAAACTGACGGCAGATATCAAACCGACTCCGGCCGACATCCGTCGTTATTACAACTCGCTTCCTCTGGACTCCCTCCCGATGATGCCGGCCCAGGTGGAGGTGCAGATTCTGAGTTTTGAACCGCCCGTTCCGGCGGAAGAGACCGAACGCGTGAAGCAACGGCTGCGCGAGTTCACAGAACGTGTGCAGAACGGTACTGCCGATTTTGGTATGTTAGCTCGTTTGTATTCGGAAGACACGGAGAGCGCCAAGCGTGGTGGAGAGTTGGGTTTTGTCGGTAAAGGTCAATTGGTGAGCGAGTTTGCCGAAGTGGCATTTAACCTCAATGACCCTAAACGTGTGAGCCGTATTGTGCAGACCGAGTACGGTTATCATATCATCCAACTCATCGAGAAAAAAGGGGAACGTATCAACTGCCGGCATATCTTACTTCGTCCGCGTATCAGTGCAACGGATAAGGTCAAGGCGATAGAGCAGTTAGACAGTATCCGTCGTCTCATTGTATCGGATAGTATCCTCTTTGAACAGGCCGTTATCCGTTATTCGCAGGATAAGAACACGGTGATGAATGCCGGTTTGATGATCAACCCAAACACCGGTAGCAGTCGTTTTGAGTATCAGGATCTGGCACCCGAGATAGCCAAGCAGATTTATAACCTCCATGAAGGAGAAGTCTCGCAGCCTTTTGTTATGATGGACCAGACTAAGAACCGTGAGGTGTGCGCTATCGTGCGGGTCGCCAAAAAGACCGATGTGCATCGAGCTAACCTGACTGATGATTTTCAAGCTATCAAATCCATGCTGGAAGCCAAACTCAGTGCGGATTTTATACACAACTGGATTTTGAAAAAACAAAAAACCACTTACGTGCAGATCGACCCGGATTGGCAGGGCTGCGATTTTGAATATCCCGGATGGATTCACTAAGAAACATAGTACTCTTTGCACTTTGCACTTTGCTCTTTGCTCCGCTGAATAGCCAGACCATGGTTTATCTGGAGCGAGCATCGAACCTGAGTTTTGACGAGGAGCGCATTGCTGATGCCCAAATCTTGCGCGATGATGTGATCTTCCGTCACGAGGATGCCCTCATGTACTGCGACTCCGCGTATTTCTACGAGGGTTCTAACTCCTTGGACGCTTTCGGTCACGTACGTTTTGTGCAGGGAGATACGCTGCGGGGTTTCTGTGATAAGCTCTACTATGACGGTAACCGCAAGTTGGCGCGCATGCGTCAACATGTGCGCCTTGTACACGGTCGCGCGAATGAGAATCCGACCATTCTCACGACCGACAGTCTCAACTACGACCGTGTTGCCGGAGTAGCGTATTATTTCCTTGGAGGAGAGGTGCGTGACTCGTTGAATACTTTGGTCTCTATACGAGGGAACTACAGACCTAATACGAATCAGGCGGTCTTCAGTAGAGAAGTGGTGTTGACCAATCCGAATTTCATTCTGACATCGGATACCTTGCTCTATAACACGGAGACGAAGATTGCGGATATCGTCAGTCCGACGGAGATTATCTACGATGAAGAGACAGATATCCACTCGTCTCGTGGCTGGTATAACACCAGTACCGAACGTTCCATGCTTCTGGATCGCTCCGTGGTGCACCATATAGAAGGTAAAATGATGACCGGCGACACCATCTATTATGACAAACAGATAGGTTTCGGAGAGGTGCTGGGTCAGATGATGATGAGTGACTCTGTGCAGAAGATTACACTCACAGGAGAGTACGGTCAGATGTGGGAAGAGGACAGTCGCGGGTACGCTACAGATAGTGCGCTGATGATAGATTGGTCGGACGAAGATCATATGGCCTATATCCATGCCGACACGCTTTTTACCGAAGAGTTGCACTATTCGGACAGTATCTTGCAGGCAGATAGTACGCTAACCGACAGCACCTATCGTCGCGCCCGAGCTTATTACGGAGTACGCGTCTTCCGCGATGATATGCAGATGGTGTGTGACTCGCTGGTTTATCTTGGATCGGACTCCACGATGCATCTCTATACGAACCCCATCTGTTGGTCGGAGAATCAGCAGATAGCAGCAGATAGTATAACCGTTTATATTGTCAACGGAGCCGTGGAGCACGCTGTCGGTATCGGTAATGCATTGTGTGTTATGCATGATACGCTGGAGTTTTTCAACCAGATGTCGGGCAAACAAGTCATCGCCTATCTCATTGAAGGAGAGGTCAAGACTGTGGATACTGACGGGAATGCCCTCACCATCTATTATGCCAAAGAGAAAAGCGGTGATTATGTGGGAATGAACACTACGGAAAGCAGTTTTATCCGTATGTACGTGGAGAACCAGCAGATCCATCACATGCGCTTTACCAAAGAGACCACAGGGGTTATGTATCCCATGGACCAGATACCCGAAGGAGGAGACCGATTGACACTTTTCTTTTGGGAAGAGGCTGCCAGACCGACAGACCCGCAAGATGTGTTCCGTAAAACTGAAAGTATAACCCGACCATGATACCCAAAGATGTCATAGACCGTATCCATGCAGCTGCCAAGATAGAAGAGGTGGTAGGCGATTATGTTACGCTCCGTAAACGCGGTGCGAACCTCATCGGACTTTGTCCTTTTCACAATGAAAAGACGGGCTCTTTTACCGTTAGTCCGTCCAAAGGAATATACAAATGTTTCGGCTGCGGCGTGAGCGGAAACGCTATCGGTTTCATCAAGGAGATCGAGCAGTGTTCTTATGTAGAAGCGGTTAAGCAACTCGGAAAGAAATATCATATCGAAGTGCCGGAACGTGAGATGACCGCTGAGGAACAGCAGCGGCAGGATAATCGAGAGTCGATGTTTGTGGTCAACGACTTCGCCAATAAGTGGTTTCAGAAACAATTGTGGGAGACGCAGGAGGGGCAAGCCATAGGTTTGGGTTATTTCCGTGAACGCGGACTACGTGATGATATCATCCGCAAGTACCAACTCGGCTACTCGCCTGAAAAGGGCAGTCCGCTTGCCAAAGAGTTAGTCAAACAGGGCTTTAAAGAGGAGTTTATCACCAATAATGTGGACACGAAGATAGGTGTCGGTGTCGTTGGTAAGAGCGAAGACGGACGCCTCTATGACCGTTTTCGTGATAGGGTCATCTTCCCTATATTCACCGTTAGCGGTAAACCCGTTGCCTTTGCCGGACGTATCCTTAAGAAGAAAGACAATGTAGGTAAATACGTTAACTCGCCTGATTCTATTATCTACTCGAAGACGAATGAACTATACGGTCTTTTCCAAGCCAAGCAGTCCATTGCACGTCTGGATATGTGTTATCTGGTAGAGGGACAGATGGACGTTATCTCCATGCACCAGTCGGGTATAGAGAACGTCGTAGCCAGTGGTGGTACAGCACTCACCAAACCGCAGATTTGGCTTATTAAGCGCTTTACGTCTAACATCACAGTCCTCTATGACGGGGATGCTGCCGGTATCCATGCGGCATTGCGGGGTATTGACATGTTCCTTGAGGCAGGCTTTAACGTCAAGGTAGTACTCTTACCGGACGGTGAAGATCCGGACAGTTATGCACAGACACATGACTCAACGGAGTTCATTCAGTATATCGCTGACCACCAAACGGATTTTATTCGTTTCAAGTCCGCGCTACTCTATAAAGAAGCAGGAGATGATCCTTTTAAACGCGCGGAACTCATCAAAGATATTACAGCCTCTATCGCCATTATCCCGGATGTCATTACCCGGCAGGTGTATATCAAAGATACGGCGGAACGGTTTTGTATGTCCGAGAAAGTACTTACTGTTGAGGTACAAAAACTGCGCAAAGAGCAGGTGACCGAAGAGTCTGTCAATGAAGCAGTCCAACAACGTAGTGGTCTTGATGCCAACTATTATAACCTTTTGCAACTCATCGTACGTTACGGTGAACGTCCCATCGAGGTGGATGGAATGATGTACACCGTTGGAGAGATTATCATCAACACCCTCGAGAACGATGGCATTGCTGCTCCCCAACCCATATATCAAACGCTTATCGATGAGTTCAAGGCACATATCAAAGATACAGGTTTCAAAGCGCAGTCTTTCTTCACTTTCCATGCCAATCCTCAACTCAGTGCGCTTGCTGTGGAGATGATAGCGGAGAAATATCAGTTTGTGAAACCCGATCAGGAGATGCGTTTGGGTGAGTTGGTCGCCCAACTGCTGTATGAGATTAAGCTGACGGTTGTTAATCTGCAGATCGATGATCTGGAGGACCGGATCAAGCAGGCGCAAGCTGCGGGAGATGTTAAAACCCAACTTCAACTGCTCGGTCAACAGCCTCATCTCATCGCAACGCGCAACGAGTTATGCAAAGTATTAGGTAATCGTGTAATAAGTGTGTGATATGCTTTTTGGAAGCATCATATATGGTCCTATTCACAGTCGGCGCTTGGGTACAAGCCTCGGTGTCGAACTGATGCCGCTTGATCATAAGCTTTGTACCTTCAATTGCGTTTATTGTGAGTGCGGTTGGAATACTCCAGTCTCGCATCCCAAACTGCCGACAAGAGAAGAGGTTCATATAGCTTTGGAAGCAAGGCTGAAAGAGGGATTGCAGTTGGATGTGATTACGTTCTCCGGTAACGGTGAACCGACGCTCCATCCTGATTTCTTAGGTATCATCGAAGATACCTGTGCGCTACGTGACCGGTACTGCCCGAACGCCAAGGTGTCGGTGCTCTCTAACTCCACACAATTAGGTCGTCCCGATGTGGTACAAGCGCTGCGGCTGTGCGATAACCGGATTCTCAAACTCGATGCTGCGACCGATACGATGATGCGGCGTATTGATTTGCCGGTAAATAAAGATCTTACTGTTGTGCAGATTATGGAGTGGTTGGTGCAGTTCGATGGGGATTTCACTCTGCAGACCTGTTTCTTGCGCGGAGAGCATAACGGTGAACTCATCGACAATACCACACAGGAAGAGCTGACCGCATGGTACCATGCGGTTAATCAACTGCGCCCTAAGCAGATTATGATCTACGTCATTGATCGTAAGACGCCGGAGGAAAACCTATCTAAGATCTCTCGTACCGAGATGGAGAACATCGCGGCACCGCTCATCGAGAAGGGTTATAATGTCTCTATATCGGCATGAAGATTCTTGTAGCACCGCTCAACTGGGGACTCGGACATGCGAGTCGTTGTGTACCGCTCGTTCAACGGCTTTTAGACGAAGGACATGAGGTGGTGTTAGGTGGTGACGGAGATAGTTTGACACTTCTTCGTAAACATTTCCCCCAACTGCGATATACCTATTTGGCTCCGCTTAACCTGCGGTATAGTGCCGGTAATCGTCAGGTTTTGGCGATGCTTAAGGCGTTACCAAAACTTATCTTGTGGTCTGTTAATGATCACAGCATGCTTCGAGCTATCCTGCGCGAAGAGCATTTTGATCAAGTCATCTCTGACAATCGCTTTGGATTTTATAACAAACAAGTAGAATGTGTCTATATCACTCACCAGTTGCACATCATGCTTCCTCGCGGTTGGAAGTGGGCTGAATCCCTTGTCTCGCGCTTGCACGCGCGCGTCTATGCGCATTTTAATAAGGTATGGGTGCCGGATTATAAAGAGTATGACCAATCGCTTGCCGGTGATTTGAGTCATAATGACGCGAACGTGAAGTACATCGGACCCTTAAGCAGATTTCAGAATATTCAGATTAATCGGATAAATCATAATTATTCTATTGTAGCGGTCTTGAGCGGCCTCGAACCCCATCGATCTTTTCTTGAAAGAGAATTAGTGTCTCGTTATGATGGCACTGACGAAAATGTGCTTATCGTGCAGGGGCTGATGCTTCGTCCGAATACGTGTATCAAAAGAGGTAACATCACCCTTGTGCCCTATATGTCAGATGCCGAACTTGTGCCCGCTCTTCTTGGTGCAAAGCACATTATTGCCCGATCAGGATATTCAACTATTATGGACTTTTACCAACTCGATGTTTTGAATAAAGCGGAGTTGATTCCGACGCCAGGCCAGCCAGAACAGGAGTATTTGGCGACTTTACATGACAAAAATAACTAAATTTTGCAAAAAAATGCAAAAATATTTGGTCATATCAGAAATTTGTAGTACCTTTGCACCCGCTTTTGACGCGAAGGTGCCATCGTATAACGGTTAGTACTCAAGATTTTCATTCTTGCAATAGGGGTTCGATTCCCCTTGGCACTACAAAGACCTTCCCTAAAGTCAAGTCCTGAGGCCAATCCTCTCAAAGCCAAAGGATATTACTAATTAAGGTTCGCGAGACGAACTACAAAAACAAACAACAAAGATGGCAAATCACAAAAGCTCTTTGAAGCGTATTCGCCAAACGGCAGCGCGCAAAGCACACAATCATTATTATGCAAAAACCGCACGTAATGCAGTGCGCGACTTGCGCAAGACTACTGACAAAGCTGCAGCAGCTGCTGCTCTTCCGAAAGTAAGCTCTATGCTCGACAAACTGGCTAAGCGTCATATCATCCACGTGAACAAAGCTTCCAACCTCAAATCGAAGCTCGCACGTATGATTAACAAACTCGCTTAAGTAATACGCAAGTTTAGGTCAAATGGAAGAATCACTTGGTGGTTCTTCTTTTTTTTGTGCATAAAAATGCACGAATATTTGCGTATATCAAAAAAAAGTTGTAATTTTGCAGCGAATTTAGGTACGATTATTAAGATGAAAGAGAATAATATCCCTATTGTAGACTGTCCGTATGGTGATTACATGATCGGTGATGCCAGTGGAAAACTGATGAATGAATACGGTCGTTACCCGTGTAAGATTACATGTGGTGTGTATGCCTTGTTGGTGCGTGGTACGGCTCGCGCGACGATTAACGTGACCGATTATGAGTTTAAGGCGAACGATATTTTATTGTTAGAGCCTGGGAGTTTCCTGTTTATCCGTGAATTCTCGGATGATGCGCTTGTGTATTGGATTGTATTTGGTAGTAAGTTCTTGGAGAAATATACGGTCAATAACCGGATGTCTCTCTCGGCTTTGCAGTTGCATTCTCCGAAATTGAGCATCAGCGAGAATCACGTCAAAGTATTATGCTCCATGTATGACACGATTGTGGCAGCACTGAACGCCGAACCGACCATGCTGGATACAGAGAAGATGGTGCATATCTTCAATCTTCTGCAGACCAGTTACGCCAAATATGCGCATGAACAGGATGAGTATCTGATTAAACCGCTGGACCGCAAGACAGAGATCTACCAAGATTACTGTCAATTGGTGCTGCAGCATTATAACGAGTGGCATCATGTGAGTCAGTATGCGGACGCGATGCGTTTGACTTTGCCGCACTTATGTTCTACCATCAAGTCGGTAGGTAATCGTACTGCCGGAGATATCATCATTGAGGCGATTATCACGGATGCTAAGTCGCAACTGAAGATAACGAATCTGCAAGTTAAAGAGATAGCACTTAGTCTGGGCTTTGACAACGTAGCTTTCTTCAATCGTTTCTTCAAAGCCCGCGTAGGCGTAACGCCTAAAGCCTTCCGAAATGCATAAAACAATAAAATATCCGGCCGGATGGTCGGATATTTTATTTAGTTCGTATATCGTTTCGTATTAGCGAACGCGCTCGCAGTAACTACCATCGCGGGTGTCAATACGAATGATCTCACCTTCGTTGATGAAGAGCGGAACACGTACTTCAGCACCGGTTTCTACGGTAGCAGGTTTGAGCGTGTTGGTAGCCGTATCACCCTTCAGACCAGGCTCGGTGTAGGTTACCTGCAATTCTACCTTGGTCGGAAGTTCAGCGAAGAGTACGGTGTCACTCGAAGCGTCGGATACAACCTCTACCGTCATACCTTCTTTGAGGAAATCTACACCGGTAATCAAATCGTGTGCGATAGGCACTTGCTCAAAGGTCTCGTTGTTCATAAAGATGAAGTCTTCACCCTCTTTGTAGAGGAACTGATACGGACGACGCTCTACGCGTACATCTTCCAACTTTTCACCGATGTTGAAGCGGCGCTCCAGAACGCGACCGTCTACTACATCTTTGAACTTAACACGCATAATCGTGTTACCTTTACCCGGCTTTACATGCAAAAACTCGATTACAAAATACAAACGGCCATCCATGCGGATACATACACCGTTTTTAATGTCTTGACTGTTGATCATAATTCTATCAATTGTATAATTTTACTCCTATAAACTTGAAAAATCGTGCAAAATTACAAAAATTCTTGCATATATGCAAATTTTTTACTAATTTTGTGCCCAAATTTGGAGAAATATGGAAGCATTGCGTGATTTTTTTGGTCCCTTTGATATCTGGCAGGTTCTGTCATCATTTGTTTTTCTGATTGCCATCATTGATCCGTTCGGTAATATTCCTATCACCATTTCTATGCAGCAAAAAGGAATAAAAATCCATGCAGGAAAGGTGTGTATCGCTAGTTTGGTGATCTTGATGTCTTTCCTTTTCTTGGGTGAATGGATCCTCAAACTCTTCGGTGTTCAGATCGAATATTTCGCTATTGCGGGCGGATTTATAATCTTTCTGATGGCCTTGGAGATGATATTGGACATTGTTATTTTTCAAAACGACAAGTTGGAAGGCGAGTTAAGTGAGGCAAGTACCATCGTGCCCCTGGCCTTTCCGATGTACGCAGGACCGGGTGCTTTTACGGCTTTGTTAGCCATCACGGCGGAATATAGTATCGGTAACTTATGTATCTCGCTTTTGCTTTGTATGGTGACCTTATACTTGGTACTGATTGGCACCAACTGGCTTACGAAATACCTCGGCAATACTGCACTCTATATTATTCGTAAGTTTTTCGGCATCATCGTGCTGGCGATAGCTTGTAAACTGATGTTTGGTAACTTGGCAGCGATATTTTAAATCCATACAGATATGAAAAATTTTAGTGAAATGACTATCGCGTTGGCTTCGGACCACGCAGGTTTTCCGTTGAAACAGAAAGTACAATTGTTCTTGGAGGACAATGGTGCCAAAGTGAAAGATTTCGGTTGCTACAGCACCGAGAGTTGTGATTATCCAGATTTCGCTCACCCGCTGGCTGAGGCGGTAGAGAAAGGGGAGTTTGAGTTCGGAATCGTCATTTGTTCGACGGGTAACGGTATCTGTATGACCGCTAACAAACACCAAGGTATCCGTGCCGCATTGTGTTGGGAACCGAAATTGGCAGAACTGGCTCGTGCGCATAACAACGCCAACGTGTTGGGTCTTCCTGCTAATTTCGTTTCAGCCGTTCAGGCGCTGGATATCGTACGTACGTTCTTCCAGACTGATTTTGAGGGCGAACGTCATGAGCGTCGTATTAACAAGATCCCGTGTAAGTAACGCACTGAAGTGTTACTGGAATTACGCACTGAGCCATTTAGGCTTGGTGCGTATTTCGCATGCACCGACTTTTGTTAGCGTTGAGCCGGCTAGTATCTGCCAACTTCGCTGCCCTGAGTGTCCGGTAGGTAGGCGGGATACCGGGATACCGGGAAACCGAGATGCTGAACGGTTTATGTCCCGCGAAGTATGGGAACGGATACTGGCACAGATCAAAGATAACGCCCATACTATCCAGTTTTATTTTCAAGGAGAACCACTTCTCAATAAGGACCTGTCGCAGATGATTCGGGACGCCCATGAGGCAGGTTTATATACCATCGTCTCTACCAACGCACAGGCGCTTACTCCGGAAATCGCACAGGCTTTAGTTGAGGCCGGTCTCAGCCGTATCATCGTTTCGATGGATGGTTTAACGGAGAACTCGTATAATGCCTACCGCGTTGGCGGTAGTCTGGAAAAGACGAAAGCAGCCTTGCGCTATTTGAGGGATGCCAAAGAATGTCTGCATAGGCAAACGATTATCGAATTACAAGTGTTGCGTCTACGTACAAATGAGCACGAGTGGTCGGAGTTCAAAAAACGATACAAGGTCCTTGGTGCAGATAAGCTTGTTTTCAAAACGGCCCAACTGTATGATTACCAAAACGGTCACCCGCTGATGCCTTCCGATCCTCGTTATAGTCGGTATGTTCAGGGCGCTGATGGTCTCTATCATCGACGGCGATTACATAAGACCTGTCTGCGCGCGTGGACTGGAGTAGTCATAACGACCACCGGAGAAGTACTGCCTTGTTGTTACGACAAATCGCACGCACACGCGTACGGGAATATAAAGGAGTATTCGCTCCGTGAGCTCTTTTGCAATGCTAAGTCCATGGCTTTCAGAAAGGCAGCTTTACAAGAACAACCTCAAATCTGTCAAGAATGTTGGAGATAAAATGTTTTGTGTTTGGTCCTTTTGAGACCAATACGTATGTCGTATCGGATGAACAAGGCAAGGCCTTGTTGGTTGATCCGGCATGTTTATACGCGCATGAACAACAACAACTTCAAGCCTATTTGAAAGACTATACCTTGCAAGCCATCATCGCCACGCACGGGCATTTGGATCATCTGTGGGGAGCACCGTGGGCTTGTAACGAGTGGTCACTGCCGGTACGTATGCACGAAGCCGATATCCCGATGGCGCAAGCCATGCAACAACAATATGAGTTCTTTGGTATTCGTGCCAAAGCGCAGCCTTTCCCGATCGAACCGCTCATCCTTTCATCCGCTTACCCCTTCGCCCATATTCATACGCCCGGGCATACACCCGGTTCAATCTGTCTGTATTGGGAACAAGAAAAGGTGCTCCTTTCGGGAGACACCTTATTCCATATGGGCTACGGTCGCACAGACCTGCCGGGAGGTGATTTCTACCAACTGATGGATTCGTTAGATAAGCTCTTTCACTTACCGGAGGCTACGCGCGTGTATCCCGGTCACGGTGAGCATACATCTCTTCGTAGTACTTCTCGTAATCTCCTGATGTGATATTATCGAGCCACTCTTGATTGTCAAGATACCACTTGACGGTTTTCTCGATACCTTCCTCGAATTGGAGCGAAGGTTCCCATCCAAGTTCGCGTTGCAGTTTGGTCGAATCGATAGCATAACGCATATCGTGTCCCGCACGGTCGGTGACATACGTGATAAGATCGAGGTCAGCACCTTCCGGACGACCGAGCAGTCTATCAACAGTCTTGATGATGGTCTTGATGATATCGATGTTCTTCCACTCGTTGAAACCGCCGATGTTATAAGTCTCCGCGATCTTACCCTTATGGAAGATAAGGTCGATGGCGTGTGCGTGATCAACCACGTAAAGCCAATCACGTACGTTCTCGCCTTTGCCATAGACGGGTAGCGGTTTGCGATGACGGATATTATTGATAAAGAGCGGAATCAGTTTCTCCGGGAATTGGTACGGACCGTAGTTATTCGAGCAGTTAGTTACGATGGTTGGCATGCCGTATGTGTCATGGAAGGCACGTACGAAATGGTCGCTTGATGCTTTCGATGCCGAATAGGGCGAGTGCGGGTTGTACTTCGTGGTCTCATAGAAGAAATCTTCACCATAAGCGAGGTGATGCTCTCCTGACGAAGCCTTGGTCGTGAACGGTGGTTCGATACCTTCTGGGTGCGTTAGTTGCAAAGCACCGTATACCTCGTCCGTCGATATATGATAGAATCGTTTGCCTTCCCATTTTTCCGGAAGAGATTCCCAGTATAGTTTGGCTGCCTGGAGCATACTCAAAGTACCCATGACGTTCGTGCGGGCGAAGGTGAACGGATCTTTGATCGAACGATCCACGTGGCTCTCTGCTGCCAGATGAATCACCCCGGTCACGTGTTCTTCTTTCATCAAGGCGAAGATGGTATCGAAGTCGCAGATGTCTGCACGAACAAAGCGGTAGTTGGGCTTGTTTTCGATGTCCTTGAGGTTAGCCAGATTACCTGCGTACGTTAATTTGTCCACATTGATGATTCGGTACTCAGGGTACTTGTTTACAAACAAGCGCACGACATGACTTCCGATAAATCCGGCTCCGCCGGTAATAATAATACTTTGCATATGATTAAAGATTTTAAATTTCAAATTACCAATAAATGGAGGCTGCCTTGGTTCGGAAATAATTGCTGTTACCGTTTCCTTCGCTTCCTCCCGTCAGCAAGCGATACTGGATATCTCCTTCATCCTGTCGCGGCTGGTCACTGATTGTCATCTCCGTGCCCGTGTCATTGCTCACATAGTCGCGCACGAGTTCTTGAAACGCCTGTACGCGCGCTATCGCCGCTTCCGGCTCCATATATTCCGGTGATGTGACAATCGTCTTCAAATACTGTTTGTAGGTATCTTCATATAAGGGAATACTCAGCACCTTGCGCACTAATAACCGGTCACCTTCCCGACTTCCCCAATGCAGCGGATCCTGCGTTCCTGAGTTCTGCATGCCGTTGATAGGCTTGGTTGTTCCTAAGGTGTTGTCATAGTCATAGGGCACGAAATAGAACCGATGGTTCGCATCGAAATAGAAGTAGTAGTTGTTGGCATTCACCCAATAGTCGTCCCACATACCGACTGCTACATTCACGGCGAGGTATCGCAGGAACAGATCGACATCCATGTGTTCCTCCAAATAGTTCTTCAACTCATCACTGCCGCTGGGCAACGGACGCATCTTTTCCATGAAATCCACCAACTCCTGCTTGGCGGCACTCAAATTGTCCTTGTTTGTCTTCAGCGCATAAGAGTACTGGTGCTGGTCGTCTGCCACACCCATTTTATTGATTCCTCCTGCATTGAAATCACTCAAGTCCGCCGGACCGTTCATATTATACGCTGCCTTCCATATATTGCCGGTTTTGTCCGGTAAGTGTCCATCTTTCATACGCCCTTCGCGCCAACCCTTTCGTACGCCTTCGATCATGGAATAGACACCAAAATACGCCGGTTCTTTGTCTCCTTCCACGTGAATATACAACCGGCAGTAACTTGCCCTTGGGGCGCTCCAGACCCCGAATCGGCGGAACAGATCATAGCAGAAAATCTCGCGGCAGTAAGAAGGGTCGCCGTGGAAATACTTCAGTACAACCCGGTCGCTGCCAAAGAACCGCTCGCCTGTGGTGTATTCCGTGAACTTGATGCCGAAATGGCAGTGATGCCAATCTGCATGGTCACGCTGGTGCTTTTGACCGTAATACCCTTCCGGACGATGCCGGCTGCTGTTTCCGCGCGGACGGATACCCACGCTATCCCGAACAAACGTCTTGCCGTTTTTCGTAAACGAGAATGCTGCCGGCACATAAATTGTGTTGTCCTTGTTCGCATCGTAGTTATCCAGATAGGTGTTCCAATCTTCTTCGGTAAACGTCAGACAGATCTCCGGCACCGCTGCCAAGTCATACAAATACTCCTGGTCGCGGTGAGACGACTCATCCTGAATACGGGGTTGTGGTTCCACTGCCGTTGAGTCCGATAAAGGCTTTTCGGACGGCGGATTAAAAGAGAAACACCCCGTCAGCAGGAAAGCTGATAGGCCGATCAGGCTATTTCGTATTTCTTGTATCATAACACAAACTGTATTTCCTTAAAATGATATTTTTTTGTGCCTTCTTTGGCTTGCAGTACCAGTTCCCCTTGTTCCGTCACCTCTTTTATCTGCGCCAAAAACATATTCTCCACATGTTCGGTCAGCACCCGCGAAGGTACTACGCTCACTTCTCTTTCCGCAAAGTACCACCAACCTTCTCGGCGGTAAAGATGCGCTATGTAATCCTCCCATACATTCTCGTCCAGTGCCTTCATCATTTCGGCGTACAACTGCTGCATCAGCACATCTAGATCGTACTCTTTTCCTGTTATTTGTTTCAACGAAACAGGATTCGGGGCATTTGTCTTCCACTTTGTCTGGTTGACGTTGAGGCCTATTCCGGCAATGGAGTATTTGATCTCATTACCGATAATGGCGTTTTCTATCAGGATTCCTGCGACTTTCTTGTCCTGCCAATAGATATCGTTGGGCCACTTAATCGTAAAGTCCTCTCCCAATAATCGCCGCACGGCCACGCTGACTGCTACATTGAGTTCAAATAGGTTCTTCCGTGGAGGCAGTAAAATGGAGCATAGTAAGTTTTTGTTTGCTTCGCTCTCCCAACCGTTCCCCATTTGTCCTCGTCCGGCCGTTTGGAAGCCCGCGTAGATGAACTCAGGCGGATTGCCTTCCGCAGCCAGTTGCTTGAGTAGCGTGTTCGTACTATCGGTGCTCTCTATATACATCTAACAAATATTGTTGGATCACGTGTTGCACATTTTTCGCCTTACCCGGTGCGGAGTTGATCAGGATGGCAAAGACCCAGGTCTCTCCGTTAGGCATGTCGATATAGCCCGCAAAGTTCTTCGTGCCTGCAATCGTTCCGCTTTTGGCATGTATTCGCCCCTCCAATTCCGTTTTGGGACACAGGCTCTTGAGGGTACCGCTTTGTCCGCTGACGGGTAACGAAGCGATCCATGCTTCTTTGTTGTTACTGCGCGCCATGAAGGACAGCAGTTGTACGAAAGCTTTCGCACTCACGGCATCTTGGGGTGCGAGTCCGCAGCCGTCTTTGATGATGGCGTTTTGAACGGTCACTCCTCTCCGACGCCAAAAATCCCGAAGGAGATCCTGGCTGTTATGAATCGTGCCGGGTAGGGTATAGCGTGTGCCTAAATAACGGAACAGCGCTTCGGCGTAGAGGTTGTTACTATTGACGTTCGTTTCCTTGATGATTTCCGACAGCGGTTCGGAATAATGGATGTATAGTTCCGTGCGGGGCGGTACAAGCGGGTTGTAGTCCGCTATATAATTGGCATCGCGTTTGACGGAGATACCCGCTTCGCGCAGTCGATTCGTGAAATGGCGTGCCAACAGCAGTCCGGGATTCGGTAAGTCACCTTTGACTCCGAACGTACCGAGATTGGAGGGAACGGCACCGGTGAGATAACGTTCACGGCTATACGGCAATCCACTCACAAAAGCTCCATCGTACTGAATCTTATCGCAGCGGATTCGATTGATGAAATAGACGTCTTCTACGTAGGGTTCGGTCTTGACCACTTTGGCTACAGTACCCGGTTCACCACTTTGCAGCACGATATTCATCGTGTTACCGTAGTAGTTGAGTGCAAAGATACCCGGAGCGTAGTAGTTTCCGGCATCCTCACAGAGCCAGTTGGGATTTTGTGCCTCGCCGTCTAACATCGTCATGTCGGCAATAACAGCGCCATCGATCGTGGAAATACCTGCTTTCTGAACCGCTTTGACCCATTTGGCCAGAAATCCTGTTTGACCTTTCCAACCCAAGGACGGATCACAACTGCCGTGGATATAGAGGTTGCCGTGTAAGACACCGTTCTCTATCGTACCTGTATATTCCAGGATAGTCGGAAATTTGTATCCGGGACCAAGAATCTCGAGTGCTGCACCGGTCGTCAGTAGTTTCATTACCGATGCCGGTGGCACTACTTTGTCTGCGCGATAACTGTCGATTACCTCACCGGTCTGCATGTTCTGTACATACACAGACATGTTTGCCTGCCCGGTAAGCGGGTGGCTGGTCAGAAAAGTGACCGACAGTAATATCGCAGTTAACAGATTCACTTACTCAAATATTCGTGCATAGCTTTGGCTGCCTTACGGCCGTCCGACATAGCAAGGATGACGGTCGCACCTCCACGGACGATATCGCCTCCGGCGAAGATCATCGGTAGGTTAGATTGCATGCCTTCATTGACGACGATTGTACCTTTTTTACCTATCTCGAGGCCTTCTACGGACGACGGAATCAGCGGGTTCGGGCTAACGCCTACGGCGACGATGACGAGGTCCACAGGGATCGTGACAGTCTTGCCTTCAACGGGCACCGGACTGCGACGACCGGATTCGTCGGGTTCGCCCAATTCCATCACTTGGAGTACGGCTTCGCAAACGCGACCGTTCTCGTCCGCATGGTACTCAATCGGGTTATGAAGGGTCATGAACTCAATACCTTCCTGTTTGGCATGATGCACCTCTTCGATACGCGCCGGCATCTCTTCTTCGGAACGGCGGTAGATGATCATGGCGCGTTCTGCACCCAGACGTTTAGCCGTACGTACCGCATCCATGGCCGTGTTACCACCACCGATGATCGCTACATTCTTACCGTAGAGCAGCGGTGTGTCCGTTGCGGGGTTAGACGCATCCATCAGGTTGACACGAGTCAGGTACTCATTGGAGGACATGACACCGTTGAGGTTCTCACCCGGAATGTTCATGAAGCGCGGCAGACCGGCACCTGAACCGACGAAGATTCCCTTGAAACCCTGATCCTCCAGTTCTTTGATGGAGATGGTTTTGCCAATGATGGTGTCGGTGTGGAATTGTACGCCGAGGGCACGCAAGCCGTCTATCTCAATGTCCACGATACGATTCGGGAGACGGAACTCCGGAATACCGTATTTGAGTACACCGCCTATCTCGTGCAGGGCTTCGAAGACATGTACCTCGTAGCCGTACTTGGCGGCATCTCCGGCGAAAGTCAGACCGGCAGGACCGGAACCAACGACCGCTATTTTTGCACCTGTCGGAGTTTTCTGAGTATTCGGATTATTCTGAGTATTCTGATTTGCGAAATCGGCACAGAAACGCTCGAGGTATCCGATAGCTACAGCCGGATGACCCATCTTGAGGTGGATACACTGCGACTCACATTGTTTCTCTTGCGGGCAAACGCGACCACAGACAGCAGGTAGAGAGGAAGACTCTTTGATAACTGCGGCAGCTCCGAGTACATCACCGGTCTCGAGGGTCTTGATGAAGCCCGGGATGTTGATATTGACCGGACAACCTTGTACGCAGGTCGGGTTCTTACAATTCAAACAACGATGGGACTCCGTGATGGCTTGCTCGAACGTCAGACCTTGGTTCACCTCTTCGTGCAGCGATTTGACACGCACTTCCGGACGCAGTTCGGGCATCTGAACACGTGGTATAGCGACGCGATCTTTCGGTTTGCCTTCGAAGGGCTCTACCGGCTTTACAGTAGCCTTACCTTGGCTTTGACCGTCGGTTGACTGTCGGTTGACCGTCGGGGAACTACCTTCTTTGGAGGCTTGGTGGGACTGATATGCTTCGAGTGCCTCCGCTTCTTCCGCTTTGTAGGATTTCATGCGGCTGAGCATCTCTGTCCAATCGACCTCGTGGGCATCAAACTCGGGTCCATCGACGCAGACGAACTTCGTTTTGCCACCAACGGTGACACGGCACGCGCCGCACATTCCTGTGCCATCTACCATGATCGTGTTGAGCGAAGCTTCGGTCGGGATATTGTATTTGGCGGTCGTGAGGGCGACGAACTTCATCATAATCGCCGGACCGATCGTGATACACTTATCGACTTTCTCGCGGTTGATAACTTGCTCGACACCTACGGTGACTACACCTTGTTGTCCGGCAGAGCCATCGTCGGTCATGATGATGACCTCGTCCGACCATTGAGCCAGTTCATCGCGAAGGATGAGCAGGTCTTTGTTGCGGGCAGCGAGGACGGTAATGACCTTGTTTCCGGCTTTCTTGAGTGCCTCGGCGATAGGCAGCATCGGTGCTGCACCTACACCACCGCACGCACATACGACCGTTCCGTATTTCTCGATACGCGTAGCGCGACCGAGCGGACCGACTACATCGTGGATCGAATCACCGGCGTTGAGTGCCAGCAGTTTATGGGTAGAAGCGCCTACTTGTTGAACGACAAGGGTGATCGTCCCTTTTTCGATGTCTGCGCCGGCGATGGTCAAGGGCACGCGTTCGGAATTGGCGTCCACACGGATGATCACAAAGTGACCGGCACGACGACTACGGGCAATAAGCGGAGCTTCTACGACGAGCTCCGCTACATTGTCCGAAAAGAATCTTTTGGAAATGATTTTATTCATTTTGATAAGACTAGGAGCCTAGGAATCTAGGAACCTAGGATACTAGTTAAAAATGTTTCGTTTCTTTTCCCACGATCGAGGAGAGCAGGTTGTTTGCCAGACGGGAAGCACCGAAACGGAACCACTCGTTATTGAGCCACTCTTCGCCAAGGATCTCTTTGACGAGCGTGAAGTGTTGTACCGCCTCGTCGGTTGTGGAAACACCGCCGGCAGGTTTGTAACCCATCTTGATATCGGTTTTCTCTTTCCAAGCCTTGATAGCGTGGCACATAACGAAGGTAGCCTCCGGCGTAGCGTTCACGCTGATCTTACCGGTAGAGGTCTTGATGAAATCGCAACCTGCGGACATAGCGAGGATAGAAGCTTTCCAGATGTTCTCTGCGTTCTTGAGTAAACCGGTCTCCAAGATAACCTTCAGATGATGCTCTTTGCACACGTCCTTGATCTCGCGGATCTCATCCCAGCATTCCTGGTAACGGCCTTCGAGGAATTTTCCTACGGAAAGTACGATGTCCACTTCGGTAGCACCCATCTTGAGTGCCATCGCGGTCTCGGCTACTTTGATCTCCGGGAAAGTCTGAGCAGCGGGGAAGCCGGCACAGCAGCAAGCGATATTGAATTTCGGATCCTTGAGGGCTTTGCGTACGTACTCTGCCATCGCGGGATACACACAGATAGCCGCTACGTTGGGTACGCCCGGGAACTTCGCCTCGAAGGTGTTTACAGCATTTGCCATAAACTCCACTTTAGCAATCGTGTCATCGGCACTCAAGGTGGTATAGTCGATCTGGTGGAGGCACTCTTTCCATACCTCTACGTTGTTGTTCTCTGCAAAATGTTTTGCTTCGATGTCAGCTACTTGAGCTTTTACTTGCTCATCGGTAAACGGGCAGGGGTACTGCGCAAATAATTCTTCAAAATTCATGGTCGTATGATTTTAATTGTTTCACTTTTCTTTCTTTTCTTGGTCCGCGAGACGTCCGATGATGGTCTCGTTCCCGCGAACGTGTTCACCCACAGCGACGAACATCTCTGTATCCAAGGGCAGGTACATATCCACGCGTGAACCGAGTTTGATGAATCCGAGGTGGGTGTTACGGTGCGCCTGATGACCGGGCTTCGCGTACGTTACGATACGGCGTGCCATAGCACCGGCAATCTGACGAATGGCAATCTGTACTTTGTTCGGCGTCTCGATGACTACGAGCGAGCGTTCGTTCTCCGTGCTCGATTTGGGCAACCATGCGCCTTGGTGATGTCCTTTCTGATGCTCACTAACCAGTACCGTTCCTTCGATAGGATACCAGTTGGCATGCACGTTGAACGGCGACATGAAGATGGACACTTGCAGCTTGCGCTCATGGAAATACTCGTTCTCGTTGGTCGGCTCAACCACCACCACACGACCGTCTGCGGGGGCGATGATAAAATTCGGATCATCGATCTCCAACACGCGAACCGGATTGCGGAAGAAATAGGTGACAAACACGAGCAGCATTGCCGTCAGAATGAGTGTAACGGCAAAGATCCAATGAGGCTGCACAAACAAATAGATAGGTACATTGATGATGAACAGGAGCAGCACGGTACCCACGATTAAGCCGCGTCCTTCTCTGTGTATTCTGGGTCTTTTCATAATCTTATTGCCACATTTGGTAAGGGAACTGCGCCAGCATGTCGGCTGCCTGGTCGAGTCCTGTTTGCAGTTTTTTCTCCACCATCATTTTGAACATAAACGGGATGTCCGCTTTGACGGTCAGTTTGAGGCGTGTATCCGTCGGACTTACCTCTTTCATCTGAATCCAGAAGTTGGCATCCATCGGAATGCCCTCTGCACCGAATTTAACGGTGTCGTTCTCAATACGATCAACGATAGCGATAGTGATTTTCTGCGCCAGGCCATCTACTTTGAGACGTACACGATCCGGCTCAATATCCATCTCCTGGATTTTATCCTTGGGGATGAGGTCTTTCACCCGCTCCAAGTTCTGCAAGTTACTTAACACCTTATAAATCTGCGCCGCCGAGCAAGGTGCGGAGGTGATTTTGCTTTCGTATTTTGATTCTGCCATACTACTGCATTTTAATTGTGGGCGCAAAGTTACAAAAAATCTTGCATATATGCAAGCATATTAATCTTTTTGTAGCCGTTTTTGGTATTTTTGCACCTCTAAAGAGGTTTTTGCAATCCGTCTTTCGAGTTCTTTGATGTCCAAAATAACGATTTGCAGGTGCTCTGCCTGATCGTATTTGGGGTCATCGGTACGTTCAATGCGTTTGCCGTTTTGGTAGAGTAGGATCTCTTTTCCGTCATCGCGAACCAGAATACGTACACCGTTTTTACCGGTCACTACATAGTTACCATGGTCTTGGTATTTGTCATTTTTTTCGTAATGAAAGAGCGCAATCAAACTGTCCGCTACCGGCATCAGACGCTCCAACTCGGATTCGTAATACGCCAGACTGCGCACTTGTTCTTCCAATCGAATACTGTCCTGAATATGCTTCTCGGCCTTGTATTGTTCTACTTTCGACGGCCGGTTAAAATCGGTAGGCAGGAGGGCTAACACAGCGACAGCCAGCGTGGTGAACATCAGGATAGGCATGTGACGGTCGAGCCGATCGGTGTGGGTGTAGAGGTAATATAGATGCCAGGCCCAGACAGGCAGGATGGCAAGTGTCCACCAGTGACCGAACCAAACAAAGATACCGAGGCAGCCGACAAGCAAAAACGTGTGATAGATGCGTGCTCCGACAGGACCGAGCAGGGAAGCAAACGTACGTTTGCCGTGCTCGATGTCGTGGCTCATATCACGGATGTTATTGAGGTTCAGTACCCCCACGCAGGGCAAGCCGATGGCAGCACCCAGCCAGATGATCTCTGCGGTGATAGTTTGTGTTTGTAGGTAGTAACCGCCTATCGTACTGAGCAGTCCGAAGAACAGAAAAACCCCGAGGTCTCCGAGTCCGATATACCCGTAACTATGTTTACCGAGGGTGTATTTGATGGCCCCTACGATGGCTAATGCACCGAGTCCGAGAAAGACCCAACTTGGCTCGCTGAACAACGTTCCGAATGCCGTCCAGACGAGGGCGGTACCGAAAACGATGCTCAGACCGATAAAGAGCAGAATCATGGTTTTCATCTGCTGTACGGTGATCGTACCGGCTTGCAAGCCATAGGCTTCGCGTCCCTGCTGGTCGGTGTCCGTGCCTTTGAGTGCGTCCCCCAGTTCGTTACAGAGGTTACTGAGAATCTGCAGACAGAGGGTCGTACAAAGCGCAAGCGCGAAGACCAGTCCGTTTTGAAAACCTGCCAGACCCGTGCCGAGGATAATACCCGACACGGACAGCGGTAATGTTCTTAATCGCAATGATTGGATATACGGATTCATCGGTTTTCTGCAATCAATTTTTCTACCAGTTCAGGTACTCCTTCGGTGGCTTTTTTACGAATATGCGTGATACGATCCGCCCACATGCCGAACTCCGGTTGACCCGGATCCACGAAATAGATGGGACAGTTAGCGGGTGCGTAATGGATTAGGGATGCCGCCGGATAGACGTTGAGACTTGTGCCCACAACGACCATGATATCTGCCTGGCTGGCGATATGGCATGCTTCATCGAAGTAGGGAACACCTTCTCCGAAGAAAACGATGTATGGTCGCAATAACGATCCATCCGGATGACGATCGCCATAGTGTTGCTCCCAGCCCTCCAAGGGCACGGTGGCTGTCTCGTTGTTCTCCGAACGCAGTTTGGTGATTTCTCCGTGCAGATGAACCACCTCTTTGGCACCCGCACGCTCGTGCAGATCGTCAATGTTCTGCGTGATGATACGTGTACCGGGGATGGCTTGTTGTAACTTTGCGATGGCGATATGCGCTGCGTTGGGTTTTGCAGCCAGCGTATCCTTGCGTCGTGCGTTGTAGAAGTCCACACACAACTGCGGATTGCGCAACCATGCCTCGTGGGTACAGACATCTTCGATGCGGTATTTCTCCCATAAACCGTCCGAGTCACGGAAGGTACCCAGACCACTCTCGGCGCTCACTCCGGCGCCTGTGAAAACAACGATATTCATAGTAACAATTATTTAAATCCAAACACAAAATAGACTGCCGCAATCAGGAGCAGACAGGCTACGAAATGGTTCCACCTCAACTCCATGTGGAAGGCGATCGCGGAGAAAATGACAAACACCACTAACGTGATGACCTCTTGGATCACCTTGAGTTGCATCAGGTTAAACGTTCCTCCGTTTCCGATAAATCCCATCCGGTTGGCGGGCACTTGAAGACAGTACTCAAAGAAAGCGATGCCCCACGACAGCAGGATCACAAAGATGAGCGGCGTAGAATTGGTGAAAAATCCCATCTGCTGCAGTTTGAGATGACCGTACCAGGCCAGCGTCATGAAGATGTTGGAGGCCAGTAATAAAAGGATGGTATACAATGCGTTCATTCTTTAAACTTTAAACATTAAACTTTCAACTGCGGCAGATAGGCCGCTTTTATGTTCGTTAACGCTCCGTACATACAGTCCATGGCTTCGGGATTGAGGGATTTGATGTCCGCCAAGAGTTTCTTGACCTTATCCCGTGCGCTGACATGCTCAAAGGGGCACAGTTTGGTTTGTTTTTGATAATTCTGTTGCGCTGCGTACGCCACTATATCCGCCTCGTCTATCAGGCATAAGGGACGAATGATGCGGATCGGCATCTTGTCCATTTGCAACATCGGCGGCATGGTGGCAAAAGCACCCTGATAGATGAGGTTCATCAGCAAGGTTTCTATCACGTCGTCACGGTGATGCCCGAAAGCGATTTTGTTACAACCCAACTCCTGCGCCGTGTTAAAAAGCATCTTGCGGCGATACCAGGCACATAAAAAGCACGGATTGTTCAGATTTCTTTGATTATTCTGATTTTTCGGAGCCTCGCCTATCTCCGTGTCCCTCACCACAAGCGGCACACCGGCTTGCTGACAGAAATGCTCCAGATAACTAAGGTCGGTCTGGTAGTCGCGTTCTTTGACCCGTACATGAAGCGCTGTGACATGAAAGCGGGGTTTGTAGATTTTGGCACGCCGACCCAACAGTTCGGTCAGCAGCAGACTGTCTTTGCCGCCGCTCAAGCCGATCAGTATATGGTCTCCATCCTCAATAAGGCCGTAATCCGCACAGGCTTTATGGAACTTTCGTGTCAGGTGTTCGATGTTCATTTTTGTGGTTTGGGCATTCGTTTGGCTTGACCGATCGCACCGGTCGGACATACAAGACGGCAGAGATGACAGCCGACACATTTGGTGCCGACGATACGCGGTTTGCGGTCTTCGTCAAAACTGATCGCCTGGTGTCCACCATCCATACAGGATATATAACAGCGTCCGCAGCCGATACATTTGTCTCGGTCAATCTTCGGGAAGACCATCGTCTCACGGTCGAGATCAGACGGCAGCACAATGTTCTTCAGTTCCTCGCCGACGAGTTTCTTGAGTTCAGTTATACCACGCTCCTGCATATAGTGCTGCAGACCTAACTTAAGGTCATCGATGATACGGTAACCGTACTGCATGACGGCTGTACAGACTTGTACGTTACGGCAGCCGAGTTGGATGAACTCCAGTGCATCGCGCCAGGTCTCGATACCACCGATACCGCTGATATCCAGGTGTTTCTCGATACCGGCTCTGCGGATTACCGGGTCGCCTGTCATCTCATAAATCATACGCAACGCAATCGGTTTGACGGCCTTACCCGAATAACCGGATATCGTCTTTTTGTCGCTTACTTCGGCGTCATGACTCATGGTGATGGACTTGATCGTATTGATGGCACTGATGCCGTGAGCACCGGCGTAGAAACAAGCCAACGCAGGACTACGCATGGACATGATGTTCGGCGTCATCTTCGGAATAACGGGTATGGAGACGGCCTCTTTGATGCAGGAGGTGTAGCAGAGGATGAGGTCATTGCTCTGACCGATATCCGAACCCAGACCGGATAACTTCATCTGCGGACAGGAGAAATTCAACTCTACCGCATCGCAGCCTGCGTCTTCCGCCATCTTGGCCAACTCAATCCACTCCTCTTCGCTTTGTCCCATGATGGACGCAATGACCCGTTTGGTGGGATAGTTGACCTTCAACCGATGCAGGATCTCAAAGTCCATCTCATACGGGTTCTCGCTCAACTGCTCCATATTTCGGAATCCCACAAACGGCGTACTTTCTTTGCGAACGGCATCGAAACGAGGACTCACTTCACGGATATCCTGCTTGCAGATGGTCTTATAGAACACCCCTGCCCAGCCTGCCTCAAACGCACGTGCGACCATGTCGTAGTTGGTGCAGATAGCCGAAGAGGCCAGGAAGAACGGGTTCTCGCAGACCATATCGCAGAAATTCAGTTCGAGAGACGGTAGATTCTGATTATTCGGATGATTCGGATTATTCAGAACAGCCTTCTTTAACTCTGCAATACGTATCGGCTTGTCGTAATGGATACACGCTTTCTCGGCGGCTTCTATCTCCGTATCGTTGATCTGGCTGAAGATCTCGTGGGCGGTCCAGAGATTATCAAAGCGTAAAGCGCGGATGGCGCGTGCCACGTTGGCACCACAAGGGGCATTTTCGCATAAAAGGCAGCGAGCTACCTCTTCGTTACTGTGCATCATAATAAGTATCGTTTTCTAAGGGTTTGTAAATCATCGTGCGTCAGACAGAGAATGTCCTGCAGATAGGTCATCATACCGCCGTACTCGCGGTCAATCAGATCCAGCGTGGAGATAAAATTAGGTGTACTGACACCCATAAAAGCTTGTATGACAGCCATCTCCGCTTCACCGCCTCCACGCGCGAGTACGTCCGCGTTCAACTTGTTCACTATCGGTCGGTAATGTTCGTTACTCTGCTCAAAATCTTCAATGATATCTTCGCGACTCACACCAAGGGCGAACATCAGGAAGGCTGCTCCCCAGCCGGTTCGGTCCTTACCCTGGGCGCAGTGCCACAAAATACCACCGTCTTCCGGTGCCTCAATGATTAGACGCAGAAAAGCGGCGTACTGCAGCTGACTAAACTCCGATCGAATGAGCGAGGGATACATATTCGCCGCCATCATCTGCACTTCGGGATAAAAACTGTAGTTGACAATATGACGGTCTAATTCTAAAAACGCCTCGTCCGGAATCGGCTTGCCGGTCTGCTGCTCGGCACGCATGTCGATGGTGGGAAGCAGATGATGCTGCACGCCTTCTATCTCGCGGTCCGGTACGGCGTTGAACTCGTTCATGGAACGGAAATCAAAGATCCGGCAGAGGTTAAACTCTTCCTTCAATCGTGCTACATCGGCATCAGACGCATCGTGCAGATGGGCCGTACGTAGCAACCGGTGCGGACGAATTTCCCGTCCACCGGCACCCGTCATCCCACCTAAGTCACGGGCGTTGTCGATATGTTCAAAAATAACTTTCATGATACCGGTAAACCGGGATTCCGGGATCCCGAAAATACATCGTCAATTAACCGCACAAATTCCTGATAAGCGAAAGTGTCGTTCAGTTCGGAAAGCGAAGCAGCCAGACCGCGGTAGTGCCATTCGTGGGAGGCTTTGTCCTTCACGTGGAAGATGTTCCACAGCGCATCGCCTTTGGTCTGATAATCGCGCCAGATAGCCCTCATGTTACTCAGTTTGTCTCCCATCGCCACGATCTTCGCATCGTGCGAAGCTGCGGCCAGACGGTCTATTGCGGCCTGCTTGCGGTCGTGCCAACTGTCCTCTTCACTCACGCCCTCGGTGAACTGATCGCTCTCGGCGTGCACCAACTCCGCCACACGCTCACCGAACGCCTCGCGGATCTGCTCTACCGTTACGTCGGTGTCTTCGATCGTGTCGTGCAGCGCGGCCGCAGCCAACAGCTCCTGATCCGCCGTGATGGTCGCCACGATCTCCACCGCTTCCATCGGGTGCACGATGTACGGAAAACCCTTTCCGCGGCGTTCCGTGTTATGATGCGCCTGCACCGCAAAAATGATTGCGCGGTCCAGCAAGCCGGTGTCTAAATATTTATTTGCCATAAATCGTTTAATAAATCGTTCCTTCCAACATCGCTCTGAACTGCGGCATCGGACAGTGAGTGTCGCGCTCGATCATGATGGTCTTTAATCCGGCATAGATCTTCACCTCTTTCATCACGGCTTGCATGTCTGCGTTGGGACCGAAATACTCTGCCGCAAAACCGTCCCAGAAACGCGCAGCGGTGGCGTTACTCATGTGGTTCACCTCCATCGTCCACGCCTCGTCATTCAGGCAGCAGCACAGGTACACCATGCCGATATCAAACATCGGGTAACCGTAGCAGAAATCCCCCAAGTCAATGAAATACAATTTTCTTTTCCCGTCTTTCTCCGTGAAGATACCGTTTCCGAACTGTAAGTCACCGTGTATCGCCGTGTCGGCATCGGGTGCTGCGGCAATAAAATCATGAAGTTTCTCTTTTTGCTCCGCCGTAAAATCCGGATTGTCGGCTAACATCTTGTACAACCGATCCTTGACGTTCTCAAACTGCGTCGTATCGACATGCGTAGCGTGCAGTTTTTTGCATAACTGCGCAAACTCCCGTCCGTACTCCTCTGCTTTCTCGGGATTGTCGCCGCAGGCACGCGAGTAGGATTTCTTTCCTTCGATACGACGGAAACGGATACCCATCCGCTCACCGTCGGTTACCAGATCACCGGGCTCGGGTGTCGGGATGCCGAGGGCATACACTTTCTTGGCCAACTCCAATTCCAAAGCGGCCGCCTCGAAATTACGGAAGTACATCTTCATCATGATGTTCGGGTCGGATTTGTGGTTGTAACTCGCCCCGTTCGCACCTTCGCCGGTACGTACGTAGTCGTTCAGATCAATCAAAATAGGTTCTGTCATAGTTGCATACTTTTTGCTAAATTAAACGTCATCTCTGCAATAGCTTCGTTCTGGGTGTTGTGACCGTTGATGGCATCGAAGAAGCGCACCAGACCCATCTTACCGCCACCGGTGGCCAGGATACAGACGATACAGATGTTCTGTACGCCGACGGCCGAAGAGATAATATCGAGATCCGTGTTGCCCAACTGATGCCGCGCCAGACGATAAGCGTCCTCTTCGTACTGTTTGACCAGACGTTGTACGTCACCGAGCGTCTTGCAGCCGAAAGCGTTGAACACACGCAGGTAACGAATCAGCGGTACCTCTTGTATCTCGGCCTGGTTAATGGCGGCAATACGCTTGTTGAGTGCATCGAACGGACGTGCCTGCAGATAACTGTTGAACGTGTCGCCGTCCAGCAGTACATCGTCTAACTTACCGTTCTGTACCAACTGTTGCACACGCCGCCGGTAATCGGTGATCTCCGTCCGGATACGGCTGAACTCATCGTCCGCCATCTCCAGGATACCTGCCAGACGGTTGATACGCCTCAGGTACTCCCGCGGAATCTCCACACCGGTCTTGTACCCGTTGTCGTGGTTGATGGAAGCCCAGGCATGCTGGAGCGTTGTGCGGAGTTGTAACTCAAACCGAAAGTCGTAACCGGGGAGCTTGCAGATATAGTGCAGCGAGTTATACCCGAAGCTGTCGAGCTGGTGCAACATGCGCTTATCGACCGAGTTGTCCCAATCGATCTCGAACAGCTGCTCCGCCATGGCTGCAATACGGTCCACATCGTCGGTGTAGAACGTGATGATACGTGCTCCGAGGATATCGGTGATGTCGCTGAGGGTGGCGTACTTGGATCCTTTCAGCGCCAACTTGCCCTGCAGACTCTCTTCGGTCTTGATACGTGCCTCGATGGCGGTAACGACCAGCCCGCTGCGGTCCAGTGCCTCACGCAGTACACGCAGTACTTCGGTCTTCATCTGCTCAAAGACCGGCAACTGCTCGCGGTACTCCTCGAGGATCATTTCGCAATGCAGATCCATAACTTATTGGATTTCAAACAAGGACACAAAGCCCGTCATCATGAACACCTGACGGATGTCGGCGTTGATGTTGCGTACGATGACCTTACTGCCTTTTGCTGCGGCTTCTTTGCGTACACTCAAAAAGATACGCAGACCGCTCGAGGAGATGTACTCCAGTTCTGTACAGTCCAGGATGATCTCTTTTTTCTCAGCCTCCAAGAGAGGCTTCACGTCCTCCATCGTTTGTACCGCTGCCGGCGTGTCTAACCGACCGATGAACTTGGCAATAATCTGATTGCCGTTTGCTACAATTTCCGTTTTCATATCATTAAACATTAAACATTCAACATTAAACTGTTTTGATCAATGTCAAAACATTCTTATCTTCTACGCGTTCGTATATCACTTCGTCCATGATCTGACGCACCAGGTGAATTCCGAGTCCACCGATCTCCCGTTCTTCGGCACTGAGGGTGATATCCGCCTCTTTCTGTTTGGTTGGATCAAACGGGATACCGCTGTCCGTGATGGTAAAGATCATCGGTGCGGTGTATTCGACCAACACGCGTCCGCTCGAGTGCGGATAGGCGTACAGCATCACGTTACTCACAATCTCTTCCAGCGCCAGATTAATCGGCATGCTCAGTTCTTCCGGAATACCCAGACCCTCGATCCATTCCGACAGCGTCGGTATTTGTTCGATATCGTTGCGCATCATCAGCGCCGGTGTCTGGTAACGTACCACCAGCATCGTCAGGTCATCACTCTGGTCGGCTCCTTCGCGGAAAGCCTCTACACTCGCTTGCATCGTATGAACCAGATGTCGCGGCGAAAGCCCTTTCTTCCTTTCATCTCTCAACTCCTTCATCATCCGCTCTTCACCGTACTGCTCGTGCCGGATGTTTTCTGCTTCGGTCAGACCGTCCGTATAGAGGAAGAGCGTGTCGCCGTGCTGCAACTTCGTCTGCTGAGCCTTAAACACAAACTCCGGCTCGATACCTAACGGAAGGTTCGGCACCACATTCAACTTTAACCATTCACCATTCACCATTACCACCGGTGCATTATGCCCCGCGTTGCAGTATTGTAGTTCACCGGTCTCGCAGTCCATCACACCCAAGAACAGCGTCAAAAACATATTTTGTGCGTTCTGATCCACGATGGCGCGGTTCATCTTGCGTACAATCTCTGCCGGTTGCTCCTCGTGGGCGGTGATATTACGGAACAGCGATCGCGTCATCGCCATCACCAGTGCCGCCGGTACACCTTTACCGCTCACGTCGCCGATGCAGAAGAACAATTTGTTATGACGCACATAGAAATCGTACAAATCCCCACCGATCTCTTTGGCAGGATCGACGATGCCGTACAGATTAAGGTCCAAGCGGTCCATGAAAGGCGGGAAGACTTTCGGCAACATCGCCATCTGAATCGTGTTGGCAATCTGCAACTCACTCTCCATGCGTTCGTTCTTCGCGGTCGATTCGATCAACTGCTTATTGCTCTTTCCGGCGTGCCAGATGATAAAAATCAGTACACCCAGACCGAGCAGCATCAGCAGACCTACGATCCGACCGATACGGTTCAGGTCGGCGAACATCTCGTCCTCTGGAATGATGATCTCGATATGCCAGCCCGTCGCGTCGATCTCTTCGTCGAACTTGTTGTACTTGCGTCCCGGGATCGTATCGATCACCCGCACGATATCGCCACCATGGCTTGATTTGATCGAGTAATAACTGTTCTTATACACCTGCAGGTACTCCGGCAGTTTCTCCTGCAGATAGTCCAGCGCCATATCGACGCACACGACGGCTACTACCTCACCTTTTTGGTTGCGCACCGGATAGGAACAGCTCACCACCGGAGCCTCCGAGCCGGAGTCGTCCATATACGGCTCGCACCACCAGCAGGAGTCGTGTACAAAGCCGTTCTGCCACCACTCCATCTCTGTGTAGTCGTGCCCGGCGCTGCCGATCTGGCGGGTATAGACGCTGTCTTCCGTGATGCGGCTGCTGCATATCTCGTAGTAATGCCCTTTCGAAGGGTAGTAGTTCGGTATAAAAGCAACAGCCATACTTGTGTGGGTATGCAGCGTCCTGACCGCGAGGTCGGTAGCGGAATAGACCGAGTCCGGATGGTCGATATGCTTCTCCACCAGTAACGCCAGACCTCTTGCCGCGGTCTCCATCTCACTCGTGTGCAGCTCGATCTCCAGCTCGGCTTTGCGTAACTCCGTACGGGCCCGCTGTTCCGCTTCGTGTTTGATGGCAGCTCGACTCGTGAAATACATGATACACGAGATCGCCTCCAGTGCCGCTGCGGCTACGATCACAATCCATATACCGGTCGTGTTCTTTTTCTTTTTCATGATTAAAACAAATAACCCATTTTCACATAGAAATTCGCCCATTTGGCGTTGTCCTGCTTGTTGAGCGGCATACCCCAATCGGCGGAGAGTACAAAGTTCTCATTCATACCGATCTTCAGCCCCAGACCTGCCGTCATGTGCGGCAGATAGGCGTCCTTCGGGTTGCTTGAGAAATAATCCTCAAACCGCTCGCCGGTACTCTCCACTTGTGCGCGCAGTTTCGTATAATCCAGCGTGTACGGCTGCGTGATCACACCTAAGTCAAAGAACGGATTCAGACCCACAAAGAAATGCTGGCGACCGATATCGAAATTAACCACCCGGAAACGGAATTCCACGTTCGCAAACGCAAAACCGTTTGCCAGAATCCTGTTCGCCATCATACCGCGGATCGAGTTACCGCCACCGAGCCCTTCGTAGTACACACGCTGGATAAAGAGCGTGTTCATGTAGTTGTTCATGTAGAACGGCGACAGACCGGCCACCAGGTTCTGCACGCCCAACCGGTAGGCAAACGTGATGCGGTGATGCCCTTTCTTGTCCACGTAGCAGGGGACGTAGTGGCGGAACGTGAAGTTGAACTGCAAATGGTTATAGCCCGCTGCGGCCTGATTACCGTATTTGGCATTGAAAGCCGCCGAATAGGTGAAGAACAAATCTGTATAGATACCCTTGTTCGGTCCCTGCCGTTTGTCACGCGTGTCGTACGTGATACCGCCGCGCAAGTATGGGTGCCAGCCGCCGTTCATTTCGTCCGCTCCAATTAACCCCCATTTCTTGTACTTGTCGTACAGCAACTCTGCATTCGGATTCAGGGCTTTCTGGTGCTCCAGACTCGGGTCATAGACGTTCTTGCCGTTCAGCATGTCGATGTCGCAGTCGTCGATGATGTAACCCAACACACCCAAACCGGCGTTCCATTTCAGGTCCTTGTAGATCGTTCCCTCGATGTCACCGGCCACACGGATCAGGTCGCGTTTGTACTTGTAGAACACACGTGTCTGATAGTCCGCCACCGACATCTTCTCCGGTTTCTTGCTCCAGTTATGCCAATCGTAGTGATACACCGACTGATAGCCGTTGAAACCGTAGAAATCGCACATCGCGTCCGGCAGATAGGTGGCATCCAGCGTCAGACGATAACCCGGAATCAGGTACTTCGAGTCATAGTTAAAACGGAAAATACCGTGGTGCTTGGTCGTGTACGCACCCTCGAAATACAACGAATGGATGTACTCGGGGTACTGCTTTCCGTCTCCGTAATAATATACGTTCGTCAAGATACCACCCTGAAAACCGTAATCGGCATCGTACGCTACCGAGGGCAGAATACCGAAGTTCCAACCGGTCTTGATCTTACGCCCCAATGAGTCCACCTCCTGCGGTTTCGGCTCTTTCTTCTTGGCCGCCATCGGCAGGGCCAACAGCACCGCTAAAAATATAAGTAAAATCTTTTTCATATTCGTCATCACGTCATTTCGTCATCACGGCAAAATCATCGCTATAACAATTCCTAAATACGTACCGACTGCGTAACCGACCAATCCGATCGCGATACCCGAAATCAGCACTTTCTTGTTTTTCATCGCACCCACTACCGGTGGTACGAAAGGCGGTGAACAGAGCAACGCAATCTGACTCACGCAGAACAAATCACCGCTCACGTGCATGATACGGCACAACAGCAGATGCAGACCCGCCGCGCAGATCATTACCCAGGCTACAAACCCACCGATCATCAGGCTACCACCGTTCACGCTGTGGATATCGAACAACGATGCTACGATCACCGAGAAGATCAATATAAAGAACATACCTAACTCAAAGGTCTTCGGCAGCTCTCTTACCTTCTTGAAGAACGACGCGATGATCGACAGCGTCGTGATCGTCAATATCACCACCAACTCATTCAATGTCCCCGTCAGCAGCAAGGCCAGACCCGCACCGATCGCCAAAAACAGCACACTCAGACCCAGACCGGCAAACATACCGCCGACATTATTCTTCGCTAACATGCCTTGATAATTCTCGATATCCTTCGTCTCTACCTCTTCGTCCTTGCGACCTCTGCGCGTCACGTCATCGTACGGCAGGATCTTACGGAATATCTTGTAACCGCCACCTATGATGAAGAAGATATACGGGGTCGTCATCACCATCTCAAAGGCTAACACAATCGCCATCACGGTCTTATCCACTCCCAACGATGCTCCCAACGCATTGAAGTTCATCGTACCACCGGTATAGATACCCGTCATCATAGCCGCCACCTTATTGAACTCCGGTACGTCCGGCGTGCGGAAGATGAAATAACCGGTAATGACTGCCGTCAAGACAGCACCCAAACCACCGACTAACGACCATAACGTCTTCGGCAGCGCTTTGGTCCATAACTTAAAATCGCAGTTGAACAACATCAACGGAATCGCCAGCGGCACCGTCACCGACATCAGCAGCGATTGGATCTTATTGAACGTCGCCACCTCGACCGTCCCCGCATCAAAATGCACAAAACCCGTCAAGGCAAACAAAATACCCACCGCATACGCAGCCACCACCGTGCCGATCTTCTTCATCCATTTCCAGCGCTTGAACGCCTCAATAATCAGCACCGGCACCAACACATACAGCGCGATTACAACATAAACTCTAATCATAAATTTTCCTTTCGGGATTCCGGAATTCCGTTATTCCGGGATACCCTTATTTGATAAATATATTCTTGCACAAACATCCAGAACGGCAGCGGGATCAGCAGCGTCAACGTCAAAAATACCAACTGCCACACATACATCACCGAGTTATGGAACGCCGGGTCCTTCACCTTCTTCTGAATCAGTAACCACATGCCCCACAACGGTATCGTCATCGCCGCACTCACCACAAACACCGGACTCAGCACTATTCCCAATACAATCGCCGCCCATCGTGGCAACTTTCCTTCACCCATTAATCCATTCACCCTTTCATCCATTAACCCATTCATCCGCTCGGTCAGGATCTCCCTCAATTCCATGATCATCTGTGCCCTGCTTTCGACAAAGGACAATCGACTCTCCACAAACGACGTAACGTTTATCGGCTCGCCGATCGTCACCTGCACGCTATCCCACAAATGGAAATAGTCCCCGTACGCAATCCCCACCGGCACGATATAGACCGGTTTCTCGTGCCCGAACGACTCATTCGCTTGCAGCGCGATCCGGAAAATACCCTTACTCAGCGGTAAGATCGACCGGTCCGGGTGGTGCGTGCCTTCGGCAAAGATACAGAACGGTACGCCGTCCCGCAGTACGTCCACCGCCTTGTTCATCGTCTCGTCGTTATGCCGTACTTCCTCCAATCCGTCCCTTACCCTACTGATCGGCATGATCTTCAGCCAGTTCAAAATAGCCGCTTTCTTCGGGTCCTTGAAGATATCGGCCCGGGCAACAAACACTTTCTGTCCGTGGTCAATACCCAAAATCGCCATCGCGTCGCACAAGGCGTTCGTGTGATTCGGTGCGAAGATCACCGCCCCGTCCGTCGGGATATTTTCCTTCCCTACATACTTAAAACGCCTATACGACCGCCGAAACATCCAATCCACGTACGGCCGGAAAAAAGCATACCACCTGTCTTTGTCCTGTATCTTTCCCATTTTCTATCAAGGTAGCGGCGTCAACGGATACACCAGGTTAACAATCAATATATTCGCCGCCAGTATAATCAGGTTCATCAGCAGACCGATCTTCAGAAAATCGCTGAACCGGTAGCCACCCGGGCCATAGACCAGCATGTGCGTCGGTGAACCGATCGGTGTGGCAAAACTGCTGCTCACCGCAATCATCAGCGCAATCAGGAACGGGTAGGGTTCATAACCCAATTTCTCTGCGGCCTCGTACATGATCGGGAAGAACATCGCACCGGCGGCTGTGTTCGAGATAAACTCTGTGATGAACGTACCTGCCAGACAGATCGCCGTCATCACCACAATCGGATTCGTACCGCATATATCTAAAATACCCGTCGCCATCCGTTCCGCGATACCCGTCTTCTGAATCGCTACGCCCAGCACCGCACTGCAAGCGAAGATCATCAGAATGTCCCAGTTGATCGACCGCATCGCCTGTTCCGGCGTGCAGCAACGGAAGAGCAACATTGCAAACACCGCCAACACCGCACATTGCAGCAACGGCATCACGCCTAAAGCCGACAGCGCCACCATCGCAATCATGATCGCACTCGACACAAACGTACCCCATCCGATATTCGGAAGCTCCTCCGATTCAAAGAAATGCAGATCCCGACTCATCGCCTTCGTGTCGGTCTTCATCTCTTGCACGCTCTCCAACAGCAGCGTGTCACCGGCTTTCAGTACCACTTCCCGCGGCGACTCTTCGATACGGCTGCCGCGCCTACTCACTGCTACTAACGTCACGCTGTGCTCTTTCTCAAAACCGTTCGTACCCATCGTCGTATCGATCAGATGACTGCCGAAATTGATATACGCCGTACGCAGATGATGCGTGCTCTTCGGCGCGTCCTCGTAATGGAAAACAGGATGATCGGCGTTCACCAATCCGTGCGACCTTTCCAACTCCAACAGATCGCCGATCTGACCCGCGTAGATCAATCGGTCGCCACCCATCAACGGCTCGTCGTCCGGCACCGGCGACACGATCTTCTCGTCATCGAAATGCCGGATCTCTATCAGACTGCCGCCTTGCACGCTGTTCAGACCCAACTCACCGATTGTCATACCGATATGTGGATTGTCCGAAGGAACTAACATCTCCACCGTATAATCGCCTGTGCTCTCAAAAGCCTCTTCCGGCGCCTTGCGCTCCGGCAGCAACTTACGCAGCGCGATGATACTCAGCACACCCACCGCCAGACAGAACAAACCAGGGATCGTCGTCGCTAAAATATTCATCGCCTCGCCGGTCTTCTCTTCGTACAGACCGCTGATGATCAGGTTCGGCGGCGTACCGATCAGCGTACATACACCGCCCATACCCGACGCGTAACTCAGCGGGATCAGCAGCTTCGACGGCGAGATATTGAGTTTCTTCGACCACATCTTCACGATGTTCACAAACAGCGCTACTACCGTCGTGTTACTCAGAAACGAACTCAGCGCCGCTACCGGTAACATCAGCCGCAGAACGGCTCGGGCATATCCCTTCGGCGTACCCAACAGATGCTTCACGATCCATTGCAGCACACCCGTGTGCATCAGACCCGCTATCACCACAAACAGCACTCCTACCACCGCCACCGACGTCTGGCTGATACCCGACAAGGTCTCTTTGGCGTCCAACACACCGGTCACATACAGGATTCCTACTGCACTCAGAAACACCACGTCCGAACGGATACGCGTGAACAGCAGCACGCTGAACATCGCCAACACCGTTACGATCGTGATCCAGGCATCCAACCCCAAACCCAAGAATTCTACCGCATTCATTTCCAATTCTCTATTCTATCTTTCTTTGCACAAAATCGGGCGCAAAGTTACAACAATTTTTTGACATACGCAAGCCCGCGCGCGTTTTTTCCTTCTTTTTTGTCTTTTTACCCATCGCTCTCCTCCTTCAGCCCTTCATATTCCTTAACATCCAATAATAATCAAATCAAGAAGAAATGACTATGCGCTCCATAGGATACCCATACAATAACCATAGGATACCCATAAGATAAAACACTATTTTTAACATTTTTTTGCTTTTACTATATATATACATAGTATATATATACTTTTTGTTTATATCTTTTTATTTGCGTATGTCAAAAAAAAGCAGTATCTTTGCGCCCGAAATTGGAATATTAGGCAAAAAATATATATGAAAGAAATTACGACTAAGAAATTGGCGGATACGATTATCGAAGGTATCCGGAACCGTAAAGGACAGCGGATTGTCACCATCGATCTCAAGAAGATCAAAGAGGCACCGGTGGAGATGATGATTATCTGCGAAGGACAAAGTAACACCCAAGTGTCGGCCATCGCCGACGAGATAGATGATTTCGTTCGTACCACCACCCACGTACACCCCCTCTCCGTCGCCGGACAGGAGAACGCCGAGTGGATCGCGATGGACTACGGCACGATCTTTGTTCACGTCATGCAGCGTGAGCCGCGTGCGTTCTACGATATCGAACATTTATGGGCGGACGGCAAAATTACCGAGTTGCCGGAAATTTTATAGATTAGCGATTAGTGATTAGCGATTAGATTTATGGCAGAAAATAAAAACAGACGGCGCATCCCGCAGCAGAACCCTAATCAGCCGTCGGGACCGCGCAGATGGATGAGTATCCTCTTCTATACCCTCGCTTTTGCCCTCCTGGGCTTTTATTTCTTCGGCGACAAAGAGGGTGCGGGAGCAAGCAAGGAACTGAGTTACACCAAGCTCACGGCCTATGTCGAAGCCGGAGCCATCGAGAAGATAGAAGTGACGGACGACCTGCAGGCCAAAGCCCAGGTCAAGCCCCAGAGTTATACCCTTGTCTTCGGTACGCAGGGTGACGGTGAGCGTGCCCGTGGTGTGTTGCGCACGCAAGTGCCCTCGATGGATGAGTTTTCCAAATATATCGAAGGTGTCAACGCCTCGCGCAAGGAGGCCGGTCAGGCAGCGGTCGATGTGACCTATACCAAGTCCCATGACTACTGGTACATCATCTTGATGAACATCCTGCCGTTTGCGCTGATTTTGTTCTTCTTTATCTACATGAGCCGCGGTATCGGTAGCGCAGGTGGTATCGGCGGTATCTTCGGTGTGGGCAAGGCTCAGGCGCAGCTTTTCGACAGCGAGAAAAAGGACAAAGTGACCTTCGAAGATGTTGCCGGACTGTACGGCGCCAAGCAGGAAGTACAGGAGATCGTTGAGTTCCTCAAGAACCCCAAGAAATATACGGAAATAGGTGCTAAAATTCCCAAAGGAGCACTCCTCGTAGGCCCTCCGGGAACCGGTAAGACCCTGCTCGCCAAAGCTGTAGCCGGTGAGGCAGGCGTGCCCTTCTTCTCCATGAGCGGTTCGGACTTCGTGGAGATGTTCGTCGGCGTCGGTGCGAGTCGTGTCCGTGACCTCTTCCGTCAGGCCAAAGAGAAAGCACCGGCAATCATCTTCATCGATGAGATAGATGCCATCGGTCGTGCCCGCGGCAAGGGGGTCATGACCGGCGGTAACGACGAACGTGAGAGTACGCTCAACCAGCTCCTCACGGAGATGGACGGTTTCGGTACCAACAGCGGTGTGATCATCCTCGCCGCTACCAACCGCGCCGATGTGCTCGATGCCGCCCTGCTGCGTGCCGGACGTTTTGACCGTCAGATACATGTCGAACTGCCGGACCTCCAGGAACGCAAGGAGATCTTCCAAGTCCATCTCCGTCCCCTCAAGTTGGACGAGACGGTCGATATCGATTTCCTGAGCAAGCAGACCCCGGGTTTCTCGGGTGCAGATATTGCGAATGTATGTAACGAAGCAGCATTGATAGCCGCTCGCGGCAGCCGGAAGAAGATCGGCAAGCAGGACTTCATGGACGCCGTCGATCGTATCGTGGGTGGTCTGGAGCGTAAGAACAAGATCATGACCGAAGAGGAGAAACGCTCCATCGCTTTCCATGAGGCGGGACACGCGACCATCAGTTGGATGCTCCGTTGGGCGAACCCGCTGGTCAAAGTGACGATCGTGCCGCGTGGTGTGGCGCTCGGTGCAGCGTGGTACTTACCTGAAGAACGTCAACTGACCAACGAGGATCATATCCTCGACGAACTTTGTTCGTTGCTCGGTGGCCGTGCGGCAGAGCAGCTCTTCTTGGAGCAGACCTCTACCGGTGCACTCAATGATCTGGAGCGGGCAACCAAACAGGCCTACGCCATGGTGGCGTACTACGGCATGAGTGACAAACTCAAAGATGTCAGCTTCTATGACTCGACCGGCCGCTACGACTATGGCTTCACCAAACCTTATTCGGACAAGACGGCAGCCACCATCGACCAGGAGACCCAACGGATCATCGCCGATCAGATGGCACGCGCCAAGCAGATCCTGACCGACCACGCCGAAGGACATCATCAGATCGCCCAACTGCTCATCGAACGCGAAGTCATCACTTCGGAGGACGTAGAGCATATCCTCGGGCCGCGTCCGTGGAAGAGCCGTGGCGATGAACTGCTCGAGGCGAACGCAGCGCTTCAAGCCGAGAAACCCAAGAAAAGAACACGTAAAAAGAAGCAAGATAATGAGAAAACTGATGCTTAACATCGCGCTGCTCTGTGCAGCGTCGATGCTCTGCGCGCAAGAAGCGCCGGAGAAACTGCCGATGGATCCCGATGTCCGCTACGGCAAGTTAGACAACGGATTGACCTATTACATCCGTCATAACGAGCAACCCAAGCAGCGGTGTGAGTTCCATATCGCCCAAGCCGTCGGAGCGATCCTCGAAGAGGATAATCAGAACGGTCTGGCGCATTTCCTGGAGCACATGGCCTTCAACGGTACCCAACATTTCCCGGGCAAGGGTATCATCAATTACTTCGAGTCGGTAGGTGTCAATTTCGGTGGCAACATCAATGCCTACACCTCGATCGACGAGACTGTGTATCGCCTGTCGGACGTGCCGACCTACCGTGCCGGTATCGTGGATAGCGCCCTGCTCGTGATGCACGACTGGAGCTGCGGTCTGCTGTTGCTGCCCGAAGAGATCGACGCCGAGCGCGGGGTCATCCTCGAAGAGTGGCGTACCGGCCGTACGGCTCGTCGCCGTATATGGAAAGAACTGAACGCGAAGATGTATCCGGGTACGCAGTACGCGAAGCGTGACGTGATCGGTGATACGGCGGTTATCAATAACTTTGACTACCAGGCCCTGCGTGACTACTACCATAAATGGTACGGTCCGGACAACCAGGCGATCATCGTGGTCGGTGACATCAATGTCGACACCATCGAAGCGAAGATCCAAGCCCTCTGGGCAGATGTGCCGCGTCGTCCGAACTTCGGTGAGCGTCCTATCTATACGGTCAATCATAACGACAAACCGCTGGTGGCTATCGTGACCGACCCCGAAGCAGAAGGCAGTCAGATCATGCTGGAGTACAAGTTCGACCAGCTGCCCGAGATGATGCAGGGTACTGCGCAGGAGTACATGTTGAGTCTGGTACGCGGGTTGGCATGCGACATGCTCAATAACCGCTTTACAGAACTGACGCTCGACCCCAAAGCTTCGTTCACCGGTGCGTATGCGTACTACGGTGAGGCAGCCAAGAAGATGGATGCTTTCTACGGCATCGTCGTGCCCAAAGAGGGACGTGAGACCGAAGCATACAATGACCTGCTCTTCCAATTGGAGAAGATGCACCGTTACGGTTTCACCAACGCCGAGTTGGAGCGCGTCAAAGCCGAGAAGCTGAACGAGATGGAGAAATACTACAACGAGCGCAACACCCGCAAGAACATCACCCTCGCACGCGAGTGCATCCGTCATTTCGAGGACGGTGAGGTTATGCCGGGTGCCCAGTGGGAGTATGAGATGACCCAGGCTTTCCTGCCTTTGGTTTCCCTCCAGACCGTCAATGAGTTAGCCAAAGCGCTGATTCATGATAACCCAACCGTGGCGATCTCCGGTCCGGAGAAAGAGGGTGTGAACCTGCCGAACGAGGAGGTGGTTTTGGCATCCCTCGCCGCTCAGAGCGAACTGGCCATCGAGGCACCGCAAGAGGAGCAGTTAGATACCGAACTGGTGAAAAAAGCACCGCATAAGGGTAAGATCAAAGCCATCCGCTCCAACGAAGACATCCAGACCACCGAGTGGATGCTGTCCAACGGTATCAAGGTCGTTTTCCATCCGACCGAGTTCAAAGCGGATGAGATCCTGATGCAAGCCTTCTCGAAAGGCGGTTACAGTCAAGTCAAGACCTCCGACCTGCCGTCGGCACAGTTGGCAACCTCGGTTATAGGCTTCTCCGGTATCGGTCGATTCAACTACACCCAGTTGGAGAAAGCTCTCACCGGTAAAACCGTTTCCGTCAGTCCGGACATCAACGAGAACACCGAGCGTATCAGCGGCTCGTCGTCCATCAAAGACTTCGAGACGATGCTGCAGCTGACCTATCTCTATTTCACTGCCCCGCGTCGGGACGAAGAGGCGTTTGCTACCCTGATGGGTATCATGCATAACCAACTGGCTAATCGCGACAAGAACCCAAAGACCACCTTCTCTGACTCGGTACAGATGATGAGTACCAACCATTCGGAGCGTACGATCCTCTTTGATACCACGACCCTCAAGCGCGTGAACCTGGACAAGGCACTGGAGGTGTACAAAGCACGTTTTGCGAACCCGGCTGATTTTACCTTCACGTTCGTGGGCAACATCGATCCCAAGGATGCAAAAGTGCAGGAGCTGATCTGCCTGTGGTTGGGTGGTCTGAAGACTAACAAGAACTGCCACGAGAGCGTGATTGACCATCATGTAACGGTGGCGTTAGGTCAGCAGAAGAATTATTTCAGTCGTCAGATGGAGACCACGACCGCTTCCAACCGTATCCAGTTCACCTCGTACGACATGCCGTACACGATTGCCAATGAACTGAATATGGAAATGATCGGTCGTATCCTCAGTACCCGTTACCTCGAGTCCATCCGCGAACGCGAAGGCGGTTCGTACGGTGTGGGTACCTACGGATATATGACCATCCTTCCGACCCCGCGTGCAGGGCTTATCATGCAGTTCGACACTGACCCGCTCAAACAGGCACGACTGATGGAGATCATCCACGAAGAGGTGGATACGATTATCGCAAACGGACCATTGGCTTCTGACCTGCAGAAAGAGAAAGAGTCGATGCTCAAGGACTTCCAGGAAGACCTGGAGAAAAACAACTACTGGCGTTCGGAACTCTACATGTACTATATGTACGGCGTCAACAACATCCGCGATTACAAGGCGGCCGTCGAAGGTATCACCGCCGAGACAGTACAGGCGACCCTCAAGGAACTCGTCAAAGCCGGTAATGTGTTTGAGGTCGTTATGTTCCCTGAAAACTGATAACTGAATACTGAATGCTCAATATACTTGTTGTAAACGATGACGGCTGGGGTACTGCGGGTATCCGACTGTTAGCCAAAGAGATGACCCGTTTGGGTCGCGTGACCGTGGTGTGTCCGGATGGGGCACGCAGCGGATCCGGTGCGGCGATCAGCGCGGCTACGCCGATGTACCTGCGTCGTGTCGAGGAGCATGATTTGAACGGAGCACAGGTGTTTGTCACCAACGGAACCCCGGCGGATTGTATCAAGATTGCCCGCGAACATCTCTTTCCTAATGAACCGATTGACCTCGTCGTATCGGGCATCAACCACGGTTCGAATGCATCCGTCAACGCGATGTACTCCGGTACGATGGGTGCGTGCTACGTAGCGGCAGAGAAAGGTATTCCGGCCATCGGCTGGTCCATCAACAGTCATGAACTCGACGTGGACCTGCACTGGATCCAACCCTTCTTGGTGGACGTGACGCAACATATTCTGGAAGAAGGTATCGCACCGCGGACGGTGTATAACATCAACGCACCGGTAGGTCAGATCGAAGGTATCCGCTGGACACGCCAGTGTATCGGTCATTGGAGTAAGGAACTGGTGCCGCTGGATACGATACCCGAAGGCTTTGACAAGGCATGGAAATTAGGTGGGGAGTTTGTCAATGACGAACCCTCGGCCACCGATACAGACATTTGGGCGATGGAGCACCAGTTGTTATCCATCACGCCCTTGACGATTGATTGGACGGCGTATGGATCGCTTTGACCGTTACTGGATAGGTATCCTCATCGGACTGATACTGCCGGCGGCGTTCGGTCTGACGTATATCGATGTGATGAACCTCTGGTACCCGCTGAAAACGCTCCAGTTCGATGTGGGTGGGGTACTGAACAAGTTACTGATGGTGAGTGTGTTTCCGGATCTGGCGTTGATTTTTGTGTTCTACACCACCGACACCTGGCGCCTGTCGCGAGGCGTCTTGGCAGGTGCGATGCCGTATATCCTGGCGTCCCTTATCGTGATGCTGTAATGATACCGGCTGCCGTGGATGCAGCCTCAGAAGATCCTAAGACAGAGGAGAGATGTTCGTACTGCGCGAGCATCTCTTTTTGGTAAGCCTCATCGCTCAGAAGCCGTTGCAGTTCATCCGCTACCTTGTCCACTGTAAACGTATCGGCGATACACTCCTTGATCACCTCTTTGCCGGCGATGATATTGACCAGCGTGAAGTACGGAATAGAGAAGATCAGCGGTTGCGCCCAACGGAAGATACCTATTAGACGCGACAGCGCCAGATGATACACCGCTACCTGCGGGCAACCCAACAAAGCCGTCTCGAGCGTTGCCGTACCGGAGTTGACGATTGCCGCCGATGCCGTTTGCACGGTCGCGTATGTGTCGCGCGTGAGCGTGTCGTGTGCGTTGAGATAAGGAGTATAGAAAGCATCCTCTATCCCCGGTGCCGCACAGACGATGATGCGGTAGTCCGGAAAACGTCGTGCCGCTTCCAACATCCGCGGCAGACAATGACTGATCTCCGAAGGCCGCGAACCCGGGAGAATGGCGATTGTCTGATTATTCGGAATATTCTGATTATTCCGATTAATCCGATTCATCTCTTCTGCCGTCGGATTGCCGACATAGCGGCAGGTATAACCGTATCGGGCATAAAAAGCCGGTTCAAAGGGAAAGATACCCAGTACCTCATCGCAGAGTCGGGCGATGGCATGAATACGCCTTTTCTTCCAGGCCCACACTTTGGGTGGGATATAGTAGTAGATTTTAGTCTCCGGCAAGTGCTTGCGGCAGAAAGCCGCCATCTTGAGGTTAAAAGACGGATAGTCAATCAGGATCAGTGCGTCCGGTTTCTCCTGCAGCAGCGCTTCTTGGGCGATACGGAAATTACGGCGTATCTGACCGAGGTTTGCCAGTACGGCTGCAAACCCCATAAACGCCATCTTCCGTATATGCTGGTACAGATGTACCCCGGCGGCTTCCATCCGGTCGCCACCGAGTCCTGCTATCTGTGTTTTCGGGTCACGCGCTCGGATCTGTTCCACCAGAGCCGCCGCATGCAAATCTCCCGACGCCTCGCCTGCTATGAGAAAATATTTTTTAATTTTTAATTCTTAATTTTTAATTACTCGCATAACTTGTTGTGCGAGTTGATTTGCCTCCTCCATCGTCGCAGCCTCGGAGTATACACGGATGATGGGTTCCGTATTGGACTTGCGAAGATGCACCCAACCGTCTGCAAAATCTATCTTCACACCGTCGCAGTCGTTCACGCGTTCGTTTTTGTAGAGTTCTTTCACACGTGCTAAGATTGCGTCCACATCGGTGTCCGGTGTGAGGTCGATACGGTTCTTGCTGATGCAGTAGTCCGGTAAGGTACGACGTAACGCACTCACTTTCATATCGAGGTGCGCCAGATGACTTAAGAACAGCGCAATACCTACCAATGCGTCACGACCATAATGACACTCGGGGTAGATGACACCGCCGTTACCTTCACCACCGATGACAGCGTTCACGCGTTTCATCTCCGCTACGACATTCACTTCACCTACCGCACTGGCACTATACGTACCCCCATGTGCACGGGTTACATCACTCAACGCACGGGTGGAGGACAGATTGCTGACGGTGTTGCCCGGTGTGTGACGTAAGATATAATCCGCTACGCTGACCAGCGTGTATTCTTCACCGAACATATCACCGTTCTCGCAGATGATGGCCAGACGATCGACATCGGGATCCACTACAAAACCTACATCTGCTTTACCGCTCTTAAGCAGTTCGCTGATTTCGGTCAGGTGCTGCGGCAGGGGTTCGGGGTTATGCGGGAAATGACCGTCCGGGGTACAGTTGAGTTCTATAATATTTTCTACACCTACCGCCTTCAGGATAGCCGGAATAGCCAAACCACCGACCGAGTTGACGCAGTCAATCGCTACGGTGAAATGACGTTTCCGGATTGCCTCTACATCGACTAATTTCAGGTTCAGTACCTGTTGTACATGGTAGGGCAGGTAGTCCTTATGAGTCATGCGACCGAGTTGGTCCACCTCGGCGAAGACAAAGTCTTCTTTCTCTGCAATGGACAGGACACCCTTGCCTTCGGCATCGTTGAGAAACTCACCGTGTTCGTTGAGTAACTTAAGGGCATTCCACTGTTTGGGGTTGTGGCTGGCCGTTAGGATGATACCTCCGGCTGCTTTCTCTCCTGTCACGGCTAACTCGGTAGTCGGTGTGGTAGCCAAACCGATATTGACTACATCGTAACCCATACCCATCAGTGTACCGCATACGATGCTCTCGACCATGTGACCGCTTAGACGGGCGTCACGACCCACTACAATGACCTTATTATCCGGCAACGCCGCATGACGTTGGGTAGCGTACGCAGCCGTAAAACGAACGATATCCACAGGGTTCAAACCCTCGCCTACGCGACCGCCTATCGTGCCGCGGATACCGGAAATTGATTTAACTAAACTCATATTATCGTTTGATTTGCATTCGTAAAATATAACCGTACGGAGTGACGGCGGTGTTATCGGCATCGAAGCCCATCTTACTGGGGCAGATGAGTTGGCATTCGGCATACATGTACTTCATGTATTTGACCGCCATATGCCACCCGATTGCTTCGCAGGTAGAGGTGTTGAGATAGTCGAACTCTACCGGATAAGCCTGATCGAGTGTAGTCCAGTTACGGATGGTGTCGGCATCTTCTGTGAGGGCAAACTTCTTGTACCGCATCACGACCGTCTCCTGTGCCTCAATAGCTGCCACGGACGTATCCCCGCGTTGGCGCAAATGAAAATAGAGATTATCACACCCGGGAACTAACAGGTAGTCGTTCTCCGCCCACTTGTAGTCCTCTGCCGGCTCTTCTTTGAGCACGTTGATGTGCATACGGCTGATATAATTGGCAATCAGCTTGTCTTCCTCTTTACGTTGCGTGTTGTAACTCGTACCGTTACAACCGACGGTGATCAGTGCCAGACCGACCAGTACTATACTAAAAAATCGTTTCTTCATTTCCATTCCAAATCAATCCTTACATTCTCATACGGCGGTATATGTGCCGTTCCTTGTGCCCCGAAAGCCGTGTAGAAAGGAGCAAAAACACGTACCTGTGCACCCGGGCGCAGTTCGTGTATGTTCTGCTCGATACAGGTCGGTAACTCGTATTTACCTACGGTATAGGTGCCTTCACTATCCTCTAACAGGCGTCCGTCCAGGGTATAAATGCGCATGTGCAGGTCGCATACCGAACCGTTATGGGGCATTGGTCGGGTCTCGTCTCCTTTGCTGTAGATATGCATCCAGGCGCTGCCTTCGTACAGGGCGTAGGGCTCTTCTTGTGCCTGTGCAATCTCTAAAACAGCACGGTCGGCGGTTTGGGCTAACTGCAGGTTCATCTCCAGGACGGCTAACTGCGTACTGTCCGCCTCCGGTGTCTGACCTTTGCGTTGACTCGGACGCTGCGGTGCCACTCCGCCGCAACTGCAGAGCAACAAGGCGAATCCGCTAATCACTAATTCCCTAATCCCTAATTCCCTAATCACTAATCCTTTCATTTCTCATTCTTCTCCCACGCCGCTTTGCGGTACTCACTCGGAGTGATACCATAGGTGTTTTTGAAGCATTTGGCAAAATACCGGCTGTCGTTCATGCCGACCATGTAGGTCACCTCAGTGATGTTGTACTTGCGTTCCTCCAGCAGTTGTGCCGCCCGTTTGATACGCATCTCGCGGATGAACTCAACCGGACTCAGACCGGTCATGCTCTTTAACTTGTTAAAGAAGACCGTACGACCCATGCTCATCTCGTCCACCAGATCATCCACCGTGAGCGTGTTATTATCCAACTGTTTGTTCATTACATCCAGTAGTTTGGCAAGGAAAGTGTCTCCCGGTAAGGGTTCGTCACTCTTCTGTGGCTCCAGGCGCATCAGACGCTGACGGTAACTGTTCTCCAGTTGTTCGCGTTGCACCAGAATATTATGTACGCGGGCACGGAGGTACTCGGGCTCAAAAGGCTTAGTGACATAATCGTCCGCACCGTACTCAAGCGCCTGCAGACGACTCTCGATTGCCGTCTTGGCGGTGAGTAGGATAACCGGAATAAAATCGTAGTCCTTACTCTGCTTAACGAATTGGGTGAGTTGCAGACCGTCCACCTTCGGCATCATGAGGTCCGTGACGATCAGGTCAATCGGCTTGGTGCGGATGATACGCTCCGCCTCTTCTCCGTCTTCGGCGGTCTCGACGTGGTAGTCACGACTCAGGATATTCGCCAGGAAAGTACGCATGTCCTTGCTGTCATCCACCACCAAGATGGTGCGTGGCATCTCTTGCTGTTCCTGCTGCAGTTGGTCCATCTTGTCCTCAAAAGTAGAAGCCACGGTAGGCATGACCATGCGGTCGTCGGCAATGAAATCGACATCGTGGTCAAAATGTTCCTTACCGGTGTGGATGAGGACGGTAATGGTCGTTCCTTTACCTACTTCACTCACCACTTCGATATAGCCGTGATGTAACTCTACCAGTTCTTTGGTCAGGTTCATACCGATACCTGTACCACCGGTGGAGTTGTTACTTAACTCATTGTTACTCGAAAAACGCTCAAAGAGCACGCTGCGTTTCTCCGGCGGGATACCGATACCTTCGTCTTGTACACTCAAGGTCACAAAACCCGGTTTGGTGTCAATGATCACACGGATGGACTTACCGGCCGGTGTGAACTTGAATGCATTACTCAATAAGTTCCACAGAATCGTATCCATGCGTCCGCGATCCACCCAAACGGTAGAGTCTTCAGCGCGGTTCTCTATCTCAAAATGTATATGTTTGTCGTCGGCTTCCTTGCGGAAGTTAGCACATGCTTCGTTCACCAACTCACTGAGTAGCGTCTCCTGCACCTTGAGTTTCATCTTCTGGTTCTGAACCTTGCGGAACTCGAGTAACTGGTTCACCATACGCAACATACGCTGACTGTTCGACTGTACAATCTCAAGTTGGCTGCGGACACTCTGACTGATGCGTTCGTTTTGCAGGATGTTCTCCACCGGCGCTACGATAAGCGTCAACGGAGTACGGAGCTCATGACTGATGTTGGTAAAGAACCGCAACTTTATATCCGTTACCTGCTGTTCCACTTTGACACGCTGGCGGAGCGTGTTATAGGTGCTTACCGTATAGATAGTTAGCGCGATGAACAGGATGATACCCAAAGTGTATAAGGCAATCGCCCACCATGCCAGCCAGAGCGGCCGTTTGACGTGGATCACCAGGATCTGCTCATTGTTCACATCGCGACCTTCGTGGTTGGTGGAGCGTACGTGGAAGGTATAATGCCCATAGGGCAGGTGACTATAGGTCACACGACGCAAGTCAGTGGCCGCTCTCCAGTCTGGATCGATACCGTCCATCTTGTAATAATAGAAGATCTTATGCGCCCCTACGAAATCCATCGCGGCATACTCGATGGTGACGTTACTGCCATCCGGGATCGTGATCGTGTCCCCTTCCATCTCTTCGTCTTGCGCCGTGACATGCGTGATACGTAATGGCGGTACGGTGGTGGAACGGTTGATACGCGAAGGATCAAACGTGCAGTAGCCGTTGGAGTAACCGAACCAGATCAGACCGTCCGGCGTGTGGAGCGCTTCTGCTTCCGTGAAATAAGTGTTATCTTCTCCTTCCAAAGCATCGTAGTAATACAGGTCGCTGGTCTCCATCTCCAGTTGGGCAATGTAGCTCTCAGAGCAGAACCAAAGGTTTGTGCCGTCCTCCGTCATACTCAAGATAATATCCTGGAAAGTATGAACGCGGGTCAGCTTCAGGCTCGGATCGTTGGGATCGAGTGTCAACAATCCGCCACCGAATGAACCTAACCATAAACGACCATGCGAGTAACAAAGGGCACGAATATCGTAACTCGGTATCACGGAACTCTCCATCGTCTGGAGATTGATGCGTAAGATACCGGTCGTGGTACCGCACCACAACGTGGTTCCGACCCGCTCGATGTCACGCACTTTCATGCCCGGACCGATGACCTGCGGTTGGGCCCAACTGCCGTTGGTTCGACGCAGAATGTTCACACCTCCACCATAGGTGGCAACAAACAAAACACCGTCTTCTCCCTCTTCGATATCGTATATATCCGGATGCGAGGTAGGAATGCGTTCCCCGTTGGCTTTGATCAGTCCCTTTCCTTTGGTACCGTACAGCATACCGTACGAACTCTCCAAGGCACAATACACATTGGACTCCGACTTAACGAGGGTCAGCACCTCTCCTTTTTTATTGAGTGCCAACGCACGTACCTCGCCGTTGTCCTTGTCGGACTTGCGCATGTCGTGTAGCTGGTAGGGGGTCGGCTTCATATTGACGCAGTCCACACCACCGTCGTAGGTAGCAATCCACATCTGTCCGTCGTGATCCACGTAGGCGGTGTGAATCATATTGGTCAGGCCTTCGATGGGGTAAACCAACTCATCTTTCTCGCTGTCATAGTAGCTCCAACCGCCACCGGTGGGGTTTACCCAAGTACGACCTAAGTCATCTTCGATAATAAAGAAGTGTTCTCGAAGTCGACCGGCATAACGGCTGTCCAACGGAGGCGTGAACCGTTTCCATTGGCCGTACCGGTACCGCATGATACCGATTTGGTCATCGGCTTGCCAAACGATGCCCTGAGCGTCCACTTTGGTCTGCTTGTCGGCCTCCGTCATCTTGGCGATCATCGGTTCGGGCAGGCTGTCGTACGGTTGTTCGGCAATGTGTTTGCGCGAGGCGTCCATACGGTAATAATGCCCGTCGTACGTGCTCCACCAGATCTGCTCGTCTTCGTCTTCATATATCCAGTCCACGCGATTGTTGACCTGCGCTTCTTTGCCGTCACTCATCGCTTTGAACACCTCGAAATCATAGCCGTCAAAGCGGTTGAGACCGTCCCAGGTGCCAAACCACATAAAGCCCTGTTGATCCTGGAGGATGGCCATGACGGTGTTCTGACTCAGACCATCTTTGATGGAATAGTGCTGAACCACATAATGCTCGTGCGCCCACGCGCACGAGAAAGCGAAGCAGAGAGTACAGAAAAGAAGAAACCGTTTCATGATTAGAGTCCTTTTGATGCCAAACGCTCCAAGTAACGACCGTATGCCGTTTTCATCTCTTTGCCTAAAGCCGCCAGTTGTTCGGTGCTGATCCACCCGTTACGCCAAGCGATCTCTTCGATACAGCTGACATAGAAACCCTGCCGGTTCTGGATGGTGGCAATAAAATTTCCTGCTTCTAGCAGGCTGTCGCAGTTTCCCGTGTCCAGCCAAGCAAAACCACGGCTGAAGAGTTTCACTTTGAGTGTGCCTTCTTTCAGATAAATCTTGTTGAGATCGGTGATCTCGTATTCACCGCGGGCACTCGGTTGCAGGTTAGCGGCCTTCTCACAAACGGTCTCGTCATAGAAATACAAGCCCGGAACGGCATAGTTGCTCTTCGGTGCTACCGGTTTCTCTTCCAAAGAAAGCACCTTGCCTTCTGCGTCAAATTCTACGACACCGTACGCACGCGGATCCGCTACTTCGTATCCGAAAATCATCGCCCCTCCTTTTTCTGCCTCCGTCACAGCCTCGCGTAACATCGTCTTGAAATGCTGACCGTAGAACATATTATCGCCTAAGATCAAACAACCCGGTTCACCGTTCAGGAATTCTTGGCCTAACACAAAAGCCTGCGCCAAACCATTCGGCACCATCTGTACTTTGTAACTCAGCTTCATACCGATGCGGCTACCGTCACCGAGTAATTCTTCGAACATCGGCAAGTCACGCGGGGTACTGATTACCAGTACTTCGCGGATACCTGCGAGCATTAAAGTACTGAGCGGATAGTAAATCATCGGTTTGTCGTACACCGGCATGATCTGCTTACTGATCGCTTTGCTTAAAGGGTACAGACGGGTTGCGCTACCGCCTGCCAAAATAATTCCTTTCATACTAAAAAATGTTTTGCGGGTGCAAAGGTACGACAATTTTTCCACATACGCAATAAAAAATACCAAAAAATCACAAAAAAATGGTCTTGCGCTTGCGTATATGAAAAAAAAGTTGTAATTTTGCAGCGAATTATGTGAATACACATACAAAAAATTATATGCATATGAAAAAAAGTTTATTGTTTAGCCTCATTGCTGCTGCAGTAGTGTTGGCGTCTTGTAGCAAAACGTTACCGAATCCGGAGCAGATTAATGTAAACCCGAGTCCGCTGGAGAAAGTGGGTAATAAGGTGGATGCAGAGATCACCGGAACTTTCCCGCAAAAGAAATTCGCTAAAAAAGGAGTGCTCGTTGTTACTCCGGTCCTGAAATTCGATGGCCGTGAGGTATTGGGTGAGCCGGTTACCTATGTGGGTGAGAAAGCCAAAGAGAATGGTAAGAAGGTGAATTACAAGAACGGTGGTAAGTATAGCCAGAGCTGCTCGTTCGATTTTGAGCCTGCTATGATTCAATCGGAGCTTTATCTCCGTTTCGAGGCACGTGTGGGTAAGAAAGTGATTGAGATTCCTGATGTAAAGATTGCGGATGGTGTAGTCGTTACTTCTGATTTGGCCCAAGCAAGCGACAATAAGTTGGCTGCTACGCCGGACAAGTTCCAACGTGTTATCCAGGAGTTGACCGAGGCTGATATCAAGTTCTTGATCCAGAGTGCTGATCTCCGTGCCAAAGAGACCGGTAGCGAAGAGATGAAGGCTTTGCAGGCAGCTATTAAGGATGCGAAAGAGGCTGAGCGCAAAGAGATCAATAAGATTGAGGTTTCCGGTTACGCATCGCCGGACGGTGGTATGGAGCTGAATGAGAAACTGGCTCAAAACCGTCAGAAAGTAGCAGCTAACTTCCTCCGGAAAGATCTGAAGAAGAACAAAGTAGCTAATGCAATCGAGTCGAATATCACCGCTGAGGACTGGGAAGGCTTCCAAAAAGCAATGGAGAACAGTAATCTCCAGGATAAGGACCTCGTTCTGCGTGTGCTGTCGATGTACAGCGATCCGGAGGAGCGCGAGGCACAAATCAAAAACTTGAGTGCAGTATACAAGAACATCGCTGATGAGATTCTGCCGGCTCTTCGTCGTAGCCGCCTCATCCTCACTACCGATTTGATTGGTAAGAGCGATGACGAGATCCGCGAGTTGGCAAAGAACGACCCGGCTCAATTGAGTGTAGAGGAGTTGTTGTATGCCGTTACCCTGACCGAGGATAAAGCAGAGAAGATGGCGCTTTACCAGAAGGCTGCCGAGCTCTATAACGACTACCGCGCATGGAACGGTATGGGTCAACTCTACTTCGAGGCCGGTAACAATCCGGAGGCTTGCCGTTGCTATTTGAAAGCATTGGAGATCCAGCCGAATGATCCGGATGTCAACTACAACGCCGGTGTAGCATACCTGGCTGCAGATGATCTGGAGAAAGCAGAGTACCATCTGGGTAAGGCTGCCGGTACCCGTGCTAACCTGAGTGCTGCTATGGGTACGCTCTATACGCAGAAGGGTGACTACGCTGCCGCTAAGCAGGCTTACGGAGAGAATGCAACCAACAATGCTGCTGTTCAGCAAATCCTCAATGAGGACTATGCGGCTGCATCGAAGACCTTGAACAACGTGAAGGAACCGAATGCAGTAACTGCTTACCTCAAGGCTGTCGTAGGCGCTCGTACCAACGATCGCAATGCGGTAATCTCGAACCTCCGTTCGGCTATCGCTCAGGACGCAAGTCTCAAAGCACGTGCTGCTCGTGACATCGAGTTCGCTAAGTTTGCTGAGGACGCTGAGTTCCAAGTTATCGTTAAATAATGTCGGTATTATTTCCGAAAGTAAATAAACCCCGTGAGTGGGACTATCGCCCCATTTACTTCGATGAGGAAAAGGAGGCGCGCAAGGATAAAAGACTTGCGCGTCTTCGTCGCGGGGCCTTCCGTGAGGAGCATGAGAAAAACATGACGGAGTTGCGCAAGAAAAAGCAATCGAAGTTGGTGTTCTGGTTGGTGCTGCTCGGATTGCTCCTGTTTGCCTTCTATTTCCTTTTTTAATCGCGCATACATACGCGAAAGCATATGGATATTATTCATCTTTTACCGGACAGCGTAGCCAATCAGATTGCAGCAGGTGAGGTCATTCAGCGTCCTGCGTCGTGTCTGAAAGAGCTCGTAGAGAACAGCTTGGATGCGGGTGCTACCCGTGTGCAGATCATTGTTCGAGATGCCGGTCGTACGCTCTTGCAGGTGATCGATGACGGTATCGGTATGTCGGAGATGGATGCGCGTTTGGCGTTTGAACGTCATGCGACGAGTAAGATTCGCGAGGCGAAGGATCTCTTCTCGCTCCGTACGATGGGTTTTCGTGGGGAGGCTTTGGCTTCGATCTGTGCTGTAGCACAGGTGGAGATGACCACCCGCCGTAAGGAAGATGAGACCGGTACGCTCATTGAGATACACGGTTCGGATGTGGTTCGGCAAGAACCCTGCGCGTGTCCCGTGGGTACGAACATCAAAGTCAGCAACTTGTTCTTCAATGTACCGGTGCGGAGAAAATTCCTCAAGACAGACCAGACCGAGTTGCGAAACTTGTTAACGGAGTTCTATCACATCGTGTTGGTGTATCCCAAGGTGGCTTTTACCTTTGTACACAATGACGAGATCATTCTGGAACTTCCGGCAGGTACAGAGAAACAACGCATCGAAGCGGTGTTTGGCAACCCGAAGAAGAATGTGTATACCTCTGCTTTTGTGGAGATTAAGACCGAGACGGAATTGGTGAGCATTCATGGTTTTGTAGTCAAACCGGAGAATGCAACCCGCAAGGCGGAGCAGTATTTCTTTGTCAACGGTCGTTACATGCGTCATCCGTATTTCCTGAAAGCTGTTCAAACGGCTTATTCGGGCATGTTGCCTGCCGACTATCAGCCTTCGTTCTTTGTTTATTTTGATATTGAGCCGGAATCAATCGATGTCAATATTCACCCGACGAAGACGGAGATCAAGTTTGCTGACGAACAGACCATCTTCCAAATCCTGATGGCATCTGTACGAGAAGCTTTAGGCAAATTCAGCCTGGCACCAACCATCGATTTTGATAACACACCCAGTATCGATATTCCCATCCAGACGGATGCGCCGGTGAGTCGTCCGCAAATGACGGTGGATACGAGTTATAACCCCTTCCATACCCGCGGGGCGATTTATCCGGATCGGGCACCGAAAAACTGGGAGAGTCTGTACGAAAGCTTTGCGCAGCGCCCTGCGCCCGAGATCGTGCAAACACCGCAAGTCGAGTTACCCGATGTGGAACATATTTCTCTTTGGCAGTATAGAGGTAAGTATATCCTTATGCCGAGTAAAGAGGGCTTGATGCTCATCAATCAGCATCGTGCCCATACAGCAGTACTGTATGCACAGTTCCTGGAGCAGTTAGGCAGTTCGCAGGGGGCAATGCAACAGTTACTCTTCCCGGAAGTGATCTCCTTACCGCAAGATGAGATGGTCCTCATGAAACAGTTATTACCGGATTTGCGGGCGATAGGTTTTGATTTGGAACAGTTGAGTCCGGATAGTTATTCGATACAAGGTGTTCCGGCACAGTTGGCACAACAGTCCCCCGTTCCTACTCTGCAGCATATCTTGACACAAGTGCGTGAGCGCGGTGCAGACACGCAGGCCGAATGGAGAGAGCAGATTGCGTTGACCTTAGCTCAGAATGCAGCGATACCGTACGGAAAATTATTGAGCGAAACGGAGATGCGAGAGATTGTGGAAAAACTATTCGCTCTGCCGCAGTACCGCCGTATGAGTGACGGAAAAGTGATCGTATCCCTGATGACGGATGAAGAGATAAACAAACGATTCTAAGTTATGAGAAACGCTATTGTTTGCTGCCTCTATGCAGCATTAATGATTGCATGTACCCCGCAGGATCATCTGACGATTTTGCATACGAATGATACCCATTCGCAGGTTGAACCCAAAGCCAACGGCCAGGGAGGATATGCCCGTCGTATGGGCTTGATTCGCGAGGAACGAAAGGCGGATAAGAACCTGTTGCTGGTGGATGCCGGTGATTTTAGTCAGGGCACACCGTATTTCAATTTTTACCACGGTCGTGTCGAGTTGGCAGCGATGAATCGAATGGGGTATGATGCCGGTACGCTGGGAAACCATGAGTTTGACAACGGCTTGGATACACTGGCAGCTGTGATTCGTTCCACGGCTAAGTTTCCGATTGTATGTGCGAACTATGATTTTACAGGTACGGTAATGGAAGGTGTCGTTCAACCTTACACCATCGTACGAAAAGGGAACTTGAAAATCGGTATCTTTGGACTCGGGTGCGATCCGAAGGGCATCATCTCGGATAAGAATTTTGCACCGGCAGTTTATCTGGATCCTTATCCGGTGGCGCAGGCGATGGCGGATACACTTCGTGCTCAAAAATGCGACATTGTAGTGTGTCTAAGTCACATGGGAACGTACGGCAAAGCACCGGAAGATGTATGCGATGTACAACTGGCGCAACACACCCGCGGCATCGATGTGATCATCGGTGGTCATACCCATAAATTATATGATAATTTACGTGTGCCGAATTTGGACGGCGATAGCATCCCGGTGGCGCAAATGGGCAAGAGTGGAGTCTTTTTAGGTAAAATAATGCTACATTTAGGTGACAAAAACGAAAAATAAAACAAAAAAATTTGGTCAATTCAAAAAAATGTAGTAATTTTGTGCCGAATTTCCGAAACGAGCGGAAATATTTGGTTACGAAAATTAATAAAAACACATAAATAATAACGCTAAAATTTTTAGTATCATGGCAGAAATTGAAGCAAAAGTAAAAGCAATCATTGCTGATAAATTGGGTGTAGAGGAGTCTCAAATCACGAACGAGGCTAACTTCCAAACAGATCTGGGTGCAGATTCTCTGGATACCGTTGAGATGATCATGGAGTTTGAGAAGGAATTCAACGTAGAAATTCCGGACGAGGATACTCAGAAGATTGCTACTGTAGGCGACGCGATCGCTTATGTAGAGAAGAAAGCTGGTAAGTAATTTTCTTTTTTACTGGAGTTTGCGAGTTTACGGGAAAACTGTAAACTCGTATGCTTTTTATATTTGTACGAAAATCTTATGCAACTAAAACGAGTAGTTATAACAGGTTTGGGCGCGCTTACGCCCGTGGGCAATTCTGCGCCGGAAACATGGCAGGCTTTGATTAACGGTGTGAACGGAATTGCACCGATCACCGCTTTTGATGCCACGAATTTCAAGACTCAATTTGCGGGAGAAGTAAAAAATTTCGATCCCTCTCCGTTGATCGACCGTAAGGAGGCACGAAAAATGGATCGTTACTCCCTGTTCTCGGTATGGGTGGCAGATGAGGCACTCAAAGATAGCGGTATCGATTTGGAGAAAGAAGATCGCAGTCGTGTCGGAGTCATTTGGGGCTCCGGTATGGGAGGCTTGCAGAGTACCGAGTCGGAGATTATTGATTTCGCCAAAGGCGACGGCATTCCCCGTTTTAATCCTTTCATGATTCCGAAGGCCATCCCCTCTATCGCTGCGGGTCAGATCTCTATCCGTTTCGGTCTCGGTGGTCCGAGTTATTCGGTTAGTACCGCATGCTCTTCCTCTTCCCACGCCGTATGTTCGGCTTTTGACCAGATTCGTTTGGGACATGCAGAAGTGCTGCTGACCGGAGGTGCAGATGCCGATGTAACCTATACGGGTATCGGTGGCTTCAACTCCTTGCATGCCTTGTCCACCAATAACGAGCATCCGGAGACCGCGAGTCGTCCCTTCTCCAAGAGTCGTGACGGTTTTGTATTAGGTGAAGGCGCTGCTTGTCTGATCATGGAGGAGTATGAGCATGCCAAAGCCCGTGGCGCAAAAATCTATGCGGAGATAGTAGGTGTCGGTATGACCTCGGATGCGTACCACATGACCGCTCCCGATCCGGAAGGAAAAGGTGCAGAGCGCGTCATGCGTCAGGCACTTAAAGATGCTAACTTGCAACCGGAGCAAATTGATTTTATCAATACGCACGGTACCTCTACACCGCTCGGTGACGTAACGGAAGTGAAAGCCATCCAACGTGTATTCGGTGAGCATGTGTATGACATGAACCTCGATTCCACCAAGTCGATGACCGGTCATCTGATCGGTGCGACGGGTGCAGTAGAGGCGCTCGCTTGTATCATGGCGCTCAAGGACGGTATTATTCCGCCGACTATCAACCACGATCCGGAGGATAAGGACGAGGAGATTGATTATCGAATCAACTTTACCTTTGACAAGGCGCAGAAACGCGATATTCACTATGCGTTGAGTAATACGTTCGGTTTTGGCGGACACAACGCATGTTTGATCTTTAAGAAATGGGACGAGTGACCCAAAACTCACTCCTATTAGTCACTTATAAAAGTATTTAAGGTATTATGATTGCAAAAATTGGTGAAAATGCAGGCGCTATTTGGGGTGCTTTGCAGAACGGTGCTCAAGGTTTGAAGGCACTGAAGAAAGCAACTAAGCTGAAGAACGAAGAGCTGTACTTGGCTCTCGGTTGGCTGGCTCGCGAGGGTAAAATCTCCTTCACCGAGGCTGAGGCTGACACTATCATCGCTTTGGCATAATGGTAATTGCTATTGTAGGCGCCTCGGGCGCCGTCGGACAGGAATTGCTGGCTGTTCTTGAACAGCGGCAATTCCCGCTCTCCGAACTACGATTATTCGGATCGGAGCGAAGTGCCGGCACAACATACCTTTTTCGTGGCAAAAAGTACGAAGTACAATTGTTACAACATAACGACGCTTTTAAGGGCGTCGATATTGCTTTTGTCTCCGCGGGCGCGAGCGTGTCGCGTGCATACGCAGGGGACATTACCCGTTACGGGGCCATCATGATCGATAATTCTTCGGCATTCCGTATGGACGAAGATGTACCCTTGGTGGTACCGGAGGTGAATGCGGAAGATGCACTTGATCGTCCGCGTAACATTATCGCGAACCCTAACTGTACGACCATACAAATGGTCGTGGCTTTGCAAGCAATAGAAAACCTCTCGCATATCCGTCGTGTGCATGTGTCGACTTATCAGGCTGCTTCCGGAGCAGGGGCACAGGCGATGAAAGAGCTGGAGAACCAATACCGTCAAGTGCTGAACGGCGAAGAAGTGACGGTGAATAAGTTTGCGTACCAGTTGGCATATAACCTCATCCCGCATATCGATGTTTTCACCGACAACGGCTATACGAAAGAGGAGATGAAAATGTTCAACGAGACGCGTAAGATCATGCATTCGGATGTTAAGGTCAGTGCCACTTGTGTGCGTGTTCCTTCGCTCAGAGCGCATAGTGAGAGTGTCTGGGTGGAAACCGAACGACCCATCAGCGTGGCGGAGGCCCAAGAGGCTTTTGCAAACGCCAAAGGCTGCGTACTGATGGACGATCCTCAGAATAAGATATACCCGATGCCGCTTTTCTTGAGCGGTAAAGATGAGGTCTTTGTAGGGCGTATCCGCAAAGATCTGACCGATGAAAACGGACTTAGCTTCTGGTGCGTAAGTGACCAGATTCGTAAGGGCGCGGCACTCAATGCCGTACAAATAGCAGAGTACCTGCTGAATACTGAATGCTGAATACTGATAACTCCATAGAAATAATGGCACCCGTAGGATGCTGGGAGAGTTTGGCTGCGGCTATTCAAGCCGGGGCTACCAGCGTCTATTTCGGTATCGAGCACCTGAATATGCGTGCCCGGAGTTCGGTCAATTTTACGACGGACGATATGGCGACCATCGTGGCGACTTGCCGGGAAGCAGGCGTGAAGACCTATCTGACCGTTAACACCGTCATGTATCCGGACGACCTGCCCTTGATGCATCAGATTGTGGACAAAGCCCACGCGGTGGGCGTTGATGCCGTCATCGCCAGTGACATCGCTGTCATGCAGTATGCCAATTCAATTGGTCAGGAGGTACATCTATCCACCCAACTCAATATAGCCAACACCGAGGCACTGAAGTTCTACGCCCAATTCGCCGATGTGGTTGTTTTGGCGCGCGAACTGAACATGGAGCAAGTCGCTTCTATCTATCACGATATCCAAGAACAGCATATCTGTGGACGTAGCGGACAGCCTATCCGTATCGAGATGTTCTGTCACGGTGCACTGTGTATGGCCGTAAGCGGTAAGTGTTACCTCAGCCTCAATAACTATGGCTTGTCGGCCAACCGCGGGGCGTGCGTACAGGTATGCCGTCGCGGCTATACGGTCAAGGACAAATCCTCGGATCTGGAACTCGACATCGATAATCAGTATATCATGTCGCCCAAGGACCTCAAGACCATTCATTTCCTCAACAAAATGCTCGATGCCGGTGTGCGGGTACTCAAGATCGAAGGCCGTGCACGCGGGGCGGAATATGTATCCACCGTTGTCAAATGCTATAAAGAAGCAGTCGAGGCTTGGCAAAGAGGGGAATATAGCAACGACGAGATCATTGAGCCCAAGATAGCCGATTGGAACGAAAGACTTAGTCGTGTCTTCAACCGCGGTTTCTGGGATGGTTACTACCAGGGACAGAAACTCGGGGAATGGACCCGTTCCTATGGCAACAAAGCCACGCGCAAGAAGATCTATGCCGCCAAGTGTACCAATTTCTTCAAGAATCTCAGCGTAGCAGAGTTCATCGTCGAAGCGGTGGACGCTATTGAAGAAGGTCAGGATTTGCTCATAACCGGTGAGACCACCGGTGTGTACGAGTGCAAGGCACACGATTTGCGGGATACGAACGGAAACCCGACCAAACAAGTTAAACAAGGACAATTCTTCTCACTCAAGACGGAGACCCTTATCCGCCGTGGTGACAAACTATATATATGGGCGCAATAGCACACATACAATCCGCAATGAGTGCACCTTGGTGTGGCTGGACGATGTTGGTACTGCTCCTTTGTGCGGTACTGGCAGAGGTCATGCAGCCAGGCGTGATCTCGCAGACACCTGCGGCGTTGTTAGCCCGCACCGATCGAACCTACAAAGAGGCACCCACGAATTTTATTGGCCAACTCTTTGTCACACTCTTCCGTCTCGGAACGGTAGCGATGTCCCTTTGCGTATGTTTCTTCCCTGCCGATCGGGCATCGTTTACGGCATTTGGAGCGATATGCGGTATCATCGTAGCGGTGCTGTTGGTGAAAATGTTGTGTAACGTGCTGTTGGATTATACATTCTCACTCACTCGTCGCTTCGGCAATCCGTACGAGCAGTATGGAAACATTGCCACGCTGAGTGCTACGGTTCTCTATCCGGTGCTTTTAGTGTTATTGCGTGTGCCGGATCAACGAATCGCGTGGTGGGCTGTAGGTACCATAGCTGTACTGTTCCTGTGCGCATGGCTCTTCCGGGCAGCACGAACATTCGTTATGTCCCTTTCAAGTCTACTCTATCTCATTATTTACATGGCTACATTGGAGATCTTTCCGATTGCTGCCATCATTTATTTATCTGCAAAAACGATAACTATCCTATGATACAAAGAATTCTTTTTTCACAACCCCGCCCGAACACCGAGCATAACCCCTACACCCGTTTGGAGGAGCAGTTCGGTGTGCAGTGTGATTTCTACCAGTTCATTCATATCGAAGGACTGGAAGCCCGGGAGTTTCGTCAGCAACACATCAATCCCTTGGACTATACGGCGGTGATTCTCAACTCCCGTTTGGGCGCTGAGCATTATTTCCGTTTGTGTGAGGAGATGCGGCTGAACGTACCGGACTCGATGCATTACTACTGCAATTCCGAGCAAGTGGGACTGTACTTGCAGAAATTTATCAACTATCGCAAACGTAAGGTCTTCTTCCCGGAGTCGGGTAATAATTTTGCGGATCTTCTTCCGGCCATGCATCGTCGGCCGAATGAGAAATACCTGATGGTCCTCTCGGATATTCATAACGATGACCAGATCAATATGTTTGCGCAGAACGGTGTGGAGGTCACACCGGCCGTCATGTACCGCACAGTGACCTCTCCTTGGCCGAAAGAGAAAGCATTTGACTACGACCTGATCGCACTCTTTACTCCTGCGGGTGTGACTTCGTTAAGGGAGAACTTCCCGGACTGGAAGCAAGGAAAAACGCTGATTGCGGCTTTTGGTGAGGGTACGATTCGTGCACTCGAAGAGGCAGGTTACCGCGTAGATATCGAGGCCGGACAAGGCAAGGCGTTTGCTTCGCTGCCGATGGCGATTGCCGACTATCTGGAGAATAATGCCTAATACGTTTCCCAAACATAACAAACTCTGCGGACAAGAGCGCATTGCCGCTTTGTACAAAGAGGGAAAACGTTTTACATCGTGGCCGTTACGGGTGACGTTTCAACCGACCGAAGAGGATACACAAGTGCTTGTTTGGGCACCTAAGTCGCTCTTCAAACGGGCAGTCAAACGCAACCACCTCCGTCGGCTGATGCGTGAGGCATACCGGTTACACCAAGACCTATTGGGTGAACAGCACTACCTGTTGGCTTTTAATTATATAGACAAGGAAGAACAACCCTTTGCAATAATCGAAAAAGCAGTATGCAAGGCGCTGAACAAAATAAATGGAAAATAATAGCACGCAAGGCGTTTTTGTTGCCCGTCTATTTTTACCGCGTCTTCATCTCGCCGCTGACCCCACCGTCATGTCGTTACACGCCTACTTGTAGCCAATACATGGTCGAAGCCGTTCTCAAACACGGTATTTTCAAAGGTGGATGGCTCGGCATCAAGCGTATTCTGCGTTGTCATCCTTGGGGCGGTTCCGGATACGACCCTGTACCCTGAATCATAAATTTGAAATTTGAAATCATAAATGCGTATTGATATCATAACATGTTGTCCAGAATTGTTGGAGTCCCCGCTCAACCATTCGATCATCCAGCGCGCAAAGGATAAAGGCCTTTGTGAGATTTATGTGCATAACTTGCGCGATTGGACCTTGGATAAGCACCGTAAAGTAGATGACTATGCTTTTGGTTTTGGAGCCGGCATGGTCCTTCAAGTAGAGCCCATCGACCGCTTAATCACGCATCTTAAGTCCGAGCGTGACTACGATGAGATCATCTTTACCGCTCCGGACGGCGAGCGATTTGACCAGAAAGCCGCGAACAGTCTGTCGCTCAAGCAGAATATCATCATTCTCTGCGGACACTACAAAGGTGTCGATCAACGCGTGCGCGATCATCTTATCACGCGCGAATATAGCATCGGTGACTTCGTACTCACCGGAGGTGAGATGCCTGCGGCAATGATGACGGACGCTATCGTACGACTGTTGCCCGGTGCACTTGGAGACGTTGAGTCGGCCCTCAATGATTCGTTCCAGGACGGACTGCTCGAAGCAGGCGTCTATACCCGCCCTGCCGACTATAAAGGCTGGAAAGTACCCGATATACTCCTCTCCGGTCATCAGGCAAAAATCGAAGAATGGCTCTACGAACAGTCCCTCGAGCACACCCGCGAAAGAAGACCGGATTTATTGGAAGAAAAATAGTGTATTTGAGAAGATGTACCGATTTTTTGTAAAGTCTAAATGACAATTTTATGTTTTATAACATTTTTTTACAAAAAAATTTGGTCATATCACTAAAAAGCAGTACTTTTGCACCGTGTTTTTCATGGTATTAGATTTAAGGTTAAGTAAAAAGATTGGGTTGTCGGGAGACAACCTTCTTTGTTTTCTATAGGTTTCCTTCTTTTTTATTTGCGTATTTCAAATATTTTTTGTAATTTTGCAGCGCAAAACAAAACAATCATGGAGACACTTATTTCTGTTATCGGAGGAGCGAACGTCGATCTCTCGGCAACGCTGAACGATGCCTTCATCGCGGCGGACTCTAATCCCGGACATATCGAAGTCGGTTACGGCGGCGTAGCGCGTAACATAGCGCATAACTTGTCATTGCTCGGTGCACGCACCCAACTGTTGACGGTTTTCGGTGGTGACCTCTTCGGTGGTCTGATTCATGACTACTGCAAGCAAGTCGGTATAGATGTCCATCTCTCTGACCGCGAGTCGGCCTTGCGTTCAGGCATCTATATCTGTATTAACAACCGGGGCGGTGAGATGATAGCCGCTGTCGCAGACACCGAAGTCATTCGTTCGATCACTCCGGAATGGCTGGCCAAACGTAGTGGGGATATCAATGTGTCTGACTACGTCGTGGCGGACACCAATATCACCGAAGATTCGATTCGCTGGCTCATGGAGAATGTCACTGTGCCTTTGTTCATTGACGGAGTCAGTACCACTAAGGCGCACCGTGTGGTGAATGCCTTGCGAAAAGCAAAACTACCGTATCTCCATACCCTCAAACTGAATCTCAAAGAGGCTTTGGCGGTTACCGAAACGGCTACGTACGCGGAAGCAGCGCAGAAATTATTGGACCTCGGTGTGGCACATGTGTATATCACCTTGAGCGGTGAGGGCGTGTATTGTCGTACCGCCGCCGAAGAATGGCTCTTCCCGGCGCTGCCCGGAGAGGTGGTCAATACCACCGGAGCCGGAGATGCTTTCCTTGCTGGAGTCGTCTTTGCCCATGCAAAAGGAATCGCGTTCCCGCAGACTGCCCAATACGGTCTCATGGCTGCACGTGCCACCCTCATGAGCCCCAAAGCCGTTAACCCGGATATCGCAAATATTTTACTATAATGAATAAATATCTATCTATATCGCCTGAAGTGCAGGCAGCATTGAATGAGGGCAAACCGGTTGTAGCCCTCGAATCAACTATCATCTCGCACGGTATGCCCTATCCGCAGAACGTGGAGACAGCCCTCCAAGTGGAGCAGACCATCCGAGAGAACGGCGCCGTACCGGCCACCATTGCCATCATCGGTGGGCAACTCAAAGCCGGCTGTACACCCGAAGAGATCGAGTACCTCGGTCGCAAAGGGCAAGCAGTCATCAAAGCTTCGCGTCGGGACTTACCTGTCCTCATTGCCCGCAAAGAGGATGGCGCGACCACCGTGACGACCACCATGATCATCGCGGCCATGGCAGGCATCAAGATCTTTGCTACCGGCGGTATCGGTGGTGTGCACCGCGGTGCTCAGCAGACCTTTGACATCTCGGCTGACCTCGAAGAACTGGCCCAGACACCCGTCATGGTCATTTGTGCGGGGGCTAAATCCATCCTCGATCTGGGCCTAACGCTCGAATACCTCGAGACCAAAGGTGTACCGGTCATCGGCTACGGCACCGACGAACTACCTGCTTTCTATACCCGTCACAGCGGTTTCGGCGTGGACTATCGTATCGACACGCCGGAAGAACTGGCAGCGGCTTTCCAAGCCAAAATAGATTGCGGTCTCAAAGGCGGTATGCTCGTTACCAACCCGATCCCTGAACAGTACTCGATGCCCAAAGAGAAGATCGATGCAGCCATCGCCCAAGCTCTCCAGGAGATGGACAAAGCAGGGATCCACGGCAAACAATGTACACCGTTCCTGCTCGCGAAAGTGAAAGACCTCACCGGCGGTGAGAGTCTGGCGTCCAATATCCAATTAGTACTCAACAACGCCCGCCTTGCGGCACAAACAGCAAAAGCCTTATGCAAATAAAATCTAACAGGTCGAAGACCGGTCTAACAGTGAAACGGTCTTACAGGCTATTTATAGCCGGTCTTACAGTGCTAACGGTCTTTTTATCCGCTTGTCACAAGCAGGTTCAAGTTACATCCGTCACTACCCAAGCCATTCCGGTAGATGCTTCGTCGGACGCCATCCAAGATACGGTTTATCTGGCGCAATTGGCTCCTGTCAAAGCGGACTTGGAGCGGGAGATGAATGTGCAGATCGGTTATGCCCCCGAGCGTCTTTGGGTGGCTGGCCCCGAGTGTCCGATGCTTAATTGGGCTTCAGACGCCTTATGGGAAGAAGCCAAGGCGGTGTATCCGGGTAAGGTGGATATCGCTATCGTCAATATGGGCGGTATGCGTTGCGAATGGCCTGCCGGTCCTGTTACCAAAGGAAGTGTGTTTGAGTTGATGCCCTTCGACAATGAACTGGTCGTACTCACTCTCAAAGGCTCAGATATCATCGCGCTATGTGAGTCGTTCGCGCAGTACGGAGGTCAAGGCGTAGCCGGTATGCGCGTGACAGTTATCGACGGCCATCTGGCCGATGTGCAGATAGCCGGTAAGGCAGTGAACCCCAAGGCTCTCTATACCGTCGCTACCAGCGATTACCTCTCCGGCGGAACGGACCACATGGACGCACTCACGCGTCACGTGGACTATTGGAAAAGTGATTTGAAGATACGGGATTTATACCTCCACGCCGTGCAGACGCAGGACACTATCCGTGCCGCAGTCGATGGACGCATGACGATGAAGCCATAACGGAACATTATGTTCCACATGCCCGATCGGGGCATTGAAAAGAACGGGGTAGTCGTAGTCAGCGACTGCCTCTTTTATTGTTTCATAAACCGACTCACCCATCCCTTCATCGTCCTCGCAGTCACTGAACTGTCCGACGATGAGACCACTCAAATGAGCCAGTACACCACTCAAACGCAGGTTACGAATCATCCGGTCAATATGATAGTGCCGCTCGGCGATGTCTTCGATGAGTAGGATTGGGAACTGGTAACTCAGTTTACTCAGACCGTACGGCGTTCCCTGCAGCCCGTACAGTACACTCAGGTTTCCACCTACAATCGGTGCGTGTGCTACACCCGGTCGGTTCAGCGGGTGGTTCTCCCAGCGGTACTCCATCGCCTCACCTGCCAGCAACTTTCGCAATGCGACCATCGGCTCACTGTCTTCCGGTAAACTGGCGATATGCTTGCACATGATACCGTGTAACGAAGGCTGATGACATATACCCGACAACTGATGCAGCGCCGTGATATCGCTGAACCCGATGATAGGCTTCTTGATTTCTGCCACGCGGTCAATGATACGCTGCAGGCCATACCCGCCGCGGGCACAAAGGATCATATCCACGCTCTCGTCACGCAAGGCCTCATTCAGGTCCGCCAGCCGTTCTTCGTCCGTACCGGCAAAACGTCCCCAACGCTCGCGTGCGTGTGCGCCCTCGCTCACCTTATATCCCCACGCGCGCAGACGCGCGATAGCGCCATCGATATACGATGGGTCTATGGCTCCCGAAGGTGAAACAATGCGGATATGTAAAATCTTTTTCGTCATTACGTCATGTCGTCATTATGAATAAACTTTATACTCGATCCAGTTCACCAATCGTTTCGGCAGAATCCGGTCTAACAAACACAGCACGCGGTAACTGAATCCGCCGACGTACTGCGGTCTCGGACTCTTGCAGGTCGCGATATGCCAGAAGAGCGCTGCCATCTGTCGTGGACTCATACCACCGCGTTCGTCGCGTTCCATGGTCGTGATCGCTTTGTTGGTACCGGTATAGACCTCCTCGCCTTTCGTGCTCTTGGCACGCGCGTCGGTGAAACCTGTGCTCACGTCACCCGGCATCATCACACTCACGCTGATCCCAAAGTCTTTCACCTCATTCGCCAGCGCCAAGGCCATCGCGTTGATGGCCGCCTTGCTCGCCGAATAGAAAGCCTGATACGGAACAGGCAGTTGAGCGGCTACCGAACTGGTATAGATGATTCGACCGAAGCCTTGCTTACGCAGTTGCGGTAACACGGCCTGGGTAAAACGTACTGCCCCCATAAAATTGACGTCCATCTGATGCTCTGCCTCTTGGATATCCGTGAACTCTACCGCACCCGAGATACCGAAACCCGCATTCGAGATAACGACATCGATCGTCTCCGTCTGTTTCAGCACCTCCGCGACAGCGGCTTTGGTACTCTTCTCGTCGCAGACATCGCAGTTCACATGCGTGATACCGTCGCCGTCCGCACCCGACCGACTTAACTCAAAAACACGCCAGCCACGCTCCGCAAAGAGCATGGCTGTCGCTTTTCCTATACCCGAACTACCGCCGGAGATAACTAAAGTCTTCATATCACATCTGCGGTGCACCTTCGTGCAAAACACGTGCAATAATCTGTACCGCCTCGTCGATGATCGGCTCGGTGTGGGTCGCCATCAGCGTCGTACGCAACAGGCACTCGCCTTCCACGCAAGCCGGCGCGATAACCGGGTTCACATATACACCCTCGTCGAACATCTTCTTACCGAAATACAGCGTATCCAGCGTCTTGTACGTAAAGATAGGCACGATAGGCGTCGGAGCCTCGATGATCTTCACGCCGTTCGCCAACAGCTGTTTCTGGAAGTACTTGGCGATGTTCATCAGACGTGCCGGACGCTCCGGATCTTTGATCAACTGATGCAGTGCCTCCAAAGCGGTAGCAGCCGAACACGGCGTGATACTTGCGCTGAAGATGAACGGACGACTCACGTGACGCAACCAATCGGCTACGCGGTGCGAGGTCAACATACATCCGCCGATCGAAGCCAGCGATTTCGAGAAGGTCAACATCGTGATATCCACTTTGTCCGTCAGACCGAAATGAGCCGCTGTGCCGCGACCACCCGGGCCGAGTACACCGAAACCGTGGGCATCGTCCACCATCACACGCGCACCGTATTTCTCGGCCAGCGCGCAGATCTCCGGTAACTTACAGATATCGCCGCGCATCGAGAACACACCGTCGGTAATGATCAACTTACCGGCATTCTCCGGAATCGATTTCAACTGACGCTCCAGATCCATCATATCCGAGTGACGGTAACGCAGTACCTTCGCGTAACTCAGACGACATGCATCATAAATAGAAGCGTGGTTCTCACGGTCGTTGAGGATGTAATCATCCTTGCCGCAGATGGCGGAGATGATAGCGAGGTTTGTCTGGAAACCCGTCGAGCAGGTCATACACTCCTCGTAACCCGTAAATTCCGCTATCTCCTTCTCCAACTGCAGGTGCAGGTCAAGCGTTCCGTTCAGAAAACGGCTACCGCTCACACCCGAACCGTATTTGTCTAAAGCTTCGTGACCCGCTTTGATGACCGCTTCGTTCTCCGTGAATCCGAGGTAGTTGTTACTACCCAACATGATCACGCGGTGGTTCTCCATCTGCACTACCGGCGCCTGACGGCTTTCCAACTCATGGAAATACGGGTAGATGCCGAGCTTGCGAACCTGCTTCAGCGTCTCAAAATGGTCACATTTTTCAAATAGATCCATATTAAAGAACGTTCAGGTCTTTCAAAATCGCGGTTGTCTTACGTACAGCTGCCTCACTCTCGTGCAGTTTAGCGCGCTCTTCCTCGCTGATGTTCAGCTCAAGGATCTTCTCGATACCGTTCTTACCGATGATACACGGAACACCGATCGTGATATCCTTCATACCGTACTCACCCTCAAGGGCTGCCGAACACGGAATCATCTTCTTCTGGTCCTTGATGATAGCCTCTGCTACCGATGCAGCAGCTGCACCCGGAGCCATCCATGCACTCGTTCCAAGCAGACCGGTCAGCGTTGCACCGCCTACCATCGTGCTCTTAACCACGTTCTCCAACTCCTCTTTGCTCAGGAACTCGCTTACGTTGATACCCTTGTAGGTCGTGTAGCTCGTCAACGGAATCATCGTCGTGTCACCGTGACCACCGATTACGAAACCGTCTACGTCGTTTGCGTTGCATTTCAAAGCCTGACTCAGGAAATATTTCAGACGTGCGCTGTCGAGTGCGCCACCCATACCGATCACGCGGTTGCGCGGCAACTTCAGAGCGTGCAAGGTCAGATAAGCCATCGTATCCATCGGGTTCGAAACAACAACGAGGATAGCGTTCGGGCTGTATTTGAGCACCTGGTCACAAACGCTCTTTACGATACCTGCGTTCACACCGATCAACTCCTCACGCGTCATACCCGGCTTACGCGGCAGACCCGAAGTGATGATAACAACGTCCGAACCGGCAGTCTTGCTGTAGTCATTCGTCACACCCTCCACAACAGTGTCAAAGCCCATCAATTGAGCCGTTTGCATGATATCCATGGCCTTGCCCTCAGCAAAACCCTCCTTGATATCAATCAGACATACTTCGTTGGCTACCTCATTAACTGCCAACACATTTGCGCACGTAGCACCTACGTTTCCTGCGCCAACAACTGTAACTTTGCTCATAATTGTATATGTATTATTATATGTTATTTTTCAATCAGCCCGCAAAGGTACGAAAAATTTTGTATATATACAAATTTTTAAGAATAAAAGTGCAAAATTTCTTCTTTTTGTCACTATAGTTTGCATATTGACTGTTTTTTGTACACAAAAAAAGCAGCTCTTGGCTGCCTTTTCTATCGCCGTCCGTGGTGTCGGTGATGTTTCTTAAACTCCTGCCCACGGAAGTCACCCCTCTTGAAATCTCCCTTGCGGAACTCTCCCTTGCGGAACTCTTGGAATTTGGCTTCCTTGCGCAGGTCGATCATCTTACCGCACCTATCGCAACGAACCATCCTCTGTTCCATTTTGAATTGTTTAGCCTTGCACGCACCGCATTTCCTTACTTCCCGCGCACTTACGTTCATTACCAACATGGCTCCTACCGCCAATACCAACCATCTTTTTGCTTTCATAGCTTTGCCCTCCATTTTAACGGGTTTAACACTCTTTTTGCTCTTAAATAAACCGGTTTAAAATCTATAAAACAATTATCGTGCCAAACCCGCACCGAATTGCAAAGTTTCCGATTTTGTGCAGTTTGGAACTTGCGAAATTCCGATTTTATGCAGTTTAGAGTTGTAAAATCTGCAAAATAAGACGGTTAGAATCGCAGAAAATTGCAAAATAAGACAGTTTGATAAGATTTTTTTTGCAAATTATGACGTTTTATTTGCATATATCATTTATTTTTTGTACCTTTGCAGCGGATTTTAAAATTACTTCATTATGCGGAACTTGGAAATAATCTTGTCCGACCAGCGTCAGGAACTTCTCAATACGGATTGCACAGCATTATTGAGCCGTAAAGAAGAAAAGCGAATAGATCTGAATAGCAAATTGGCGCAAGTGGTCATTGGCGTGCGCCGTAGCGGAAAGTCCATGCTTTGCCAAAAGGTGCTCCTTGAAAGCAAGGTCAAGTTCGCTTATGTCAATTTTGACGATGAGAACTTGGCGGACATTCAAGTATCCGAGTTGAATGACATCATCGAGACGCTATATCGCATCTACGGCGATTATACCCATTTGTTCATAGACGAGGTGCAAAACGCTCCGCGCTGGCCCTTATTCGTCAACCGCTTGTTGCGTCAAGGTTTGCACTTGATACTAACCGGAAGTAACGCAAATCTTTTGAGTGACGAACTGATCACGCATTTAACTGGCAGATATAACGAGATTCGCCTGTACCCGTTCTCGTTTGAGGAGTTTTGCCGTATCAAGAATGTGGATATGAAAAGCTATTCCACAAAAGCTATCGGCTTGCGCGGTCACGCGCTGAATGAGTATCTGAAAGATGGCGGTTTTCCCGAAACGATGGATGGTACAATAGACAAGACGGCATATACCAAGGCTTTGCTTGATACGATTATTAAGAAGGATATATGCAAGCGTTATAAAGTGCGTTATCCGGCATCGATGCGGCAAGTGGCAGATACGGTCATTGATAATTTCTGTCAGGAGATCAATTTTGAAAACATCCGAGAGACGTACGCTATTCGTTCCGTTCAAACGGTGAAGAATTATGTGTCGTATCTCAATACAGCTTACCTCGCACGCATTTTACATAAATACTCCTTCAAGAGCGTAGAGCGGCAGTCTAATCAGAAAGCATATATCATCGACAATGCGTTTTTGAGCAACAGGGACAATGCGTTGCAACCGGAGAACTTAGGATGGCGATTGGAAAATACTGTAGCTATAGAGTTGCTGCGTCGCCAAATATATGCGGACGAGCAATTGTATTTCTTGCGGGAAAGCAATCGTTATGCAGTGGATTTCGTGCGTACGCAAGCGAACAAAGTACAGGAACTAATTCAAGTGACGTATGATTTCAGTAACCCGTCTACCAAACTATTCAACCGTGAAGTAGGCGGACTGACAAAGGCTTCAAAAATAACTCATTGCGACAATTTGACCTTAATCGTGATGTATGGCGAAACAGGAACCATCGAACATAACGGTAAAAAGATCCGCGTTGTTAGCGCATCCGAATGGCTGGTTAATTCTAAGTAATATATAGATTCTATGAAACGCCTAATCTCGTACCTTTGCACTCGCAAAGCCTCGATGAAATACGCACAAAGACCGACAAGGATGAAACGAGGAGGAAAATAGGATGAATCGACTATCCCGCACATACTTATAATATACTGCGTATATTATCCCGTGATTTTGAATTTTATACGTAAAATATCGCAATGAATTGCAAAATTCACCCTATATTGTACCATTTCTTTCTCCAGCTCAAAAATACGCTTGGGGCGGAGATCGTACATCGAAGGAAGCGCACCTCCCGCATGGCGATCGAAGTTATCTTTTATACGGAGACATCCTTCGTGGTGACAGGGCGCCTAAACACCTTGCCTGAGGCAGAAAAATGGGGCTTTTGGGTCATCTGCCGTCCGCAAACAAAAGTGGGTCATCTCTACTATCAAGGCCATCGGGTTTTCCAGCTCTTTCTATCGCCCGTTCATCCCAAGAAAAGACGCGAGATGATACGAAACATAACGCCCCTACAATCCTCTTTTAGAGAAGCAATGATTGCATAAATCGGCAAAAAAATCACTTAAAATTGCATTATTTTGCTCAAAAATTTGCCGATACCGGCAAAAAGTTGTACCTTTGCAACCGCAAAAAACAAACTCGTATCTTATGAAAAAAATCTTTTTTATTCTTATCCTGGCGCTGATGACCGTAACGGCCGGCGCACAACATCGTCACGATCATAATGGCCCGCACGACAGAGGTCATGAACGCCATCACATCGAGTGTGCGACCCACGAACAAATGAGCATGACCATGCAAGTGTTGAACCAACAATCGTTTGACGATAAGAAGTTGGAAATCGCTAAGTTATGCGTCGTACTCGGCCATTTCTGTGTGGACGATTTGGCACGCATGGCCGCTGTCTTCTCTTTCGATGACAACCGTCTGACATTCCTCACCTTCGCATACAACTACTGCGAAGATCCGCAGAATTACTATGCCCTCCGCGATGTCTTCTCTTTCCGCTCGAATTTCGACACCCTCATGGACACCGTCCTTCCCGGTCATCGGCGATAAAATACCCCGAAAGAACGAAAAATCGTTAAAAATTTACAAAAAATGGCATACACTCTTGTGTATGTCAATTTTTTTTTGTAACTTTGCCGCCGATTTATGTGCGCGAGTACGCAAACGCGCGTGTACATACATAAAATAGGAATAAAATAACACTAAAAATACAATGGAAGAACAAAACGAAAAGTATGATGGATCGAGTATTCAAGTGCTCGAGGGATTAGAGGCGGTGCGAAAGAGACCGGCGATGTATATCGGCGATATATCGCTCAAGGGTCTGCATCACCTGGTTTATGAAGTGGTGGATAACTCCATTGACGAGGCGCTCGCGGGTTTCTGCGACGAGATAGCCGTTCATATCAACGAGGATAACTCCATCACCGTTCAGGATAACGGTCGTGGTATTCCGGTGGATATGCACCCGAAGGAGCATAAATCCGCGCTGGAGGTCGTAATGACCGTGCTGCATGCCGGTGGTAAGTTCAATAAGGACAGTTACAAAGTGTCCGGTGGTCTGCACGGTGTAGGTGTAAGCTGTGTGAACGCGCTGTCCACGAAGATGCACGTCGAGGTATATCGTAACGGCGCGATCCACTGCCAGGATTATGCGAAAGGCAAGCCGCTGGCTCCGGTACACACGATCACGGAGGAAGAGGCTACCGGTAACTGGGAGCAGCGTAAGACCGGTACGTTCGTGCAGTTCTGGCCGGACGATACGATCTTCACTGAGACCGTTTATCACTGGGATATCCTCGCCAACCGAATGCGTGAGCTCGCTTTCTTGAACGCCGGTATCAAGATCGTGCTGAAGGACAAGCGTGTGGTGGACGCAGAGGGTAACTGCAAGAAAGAGGTGTTCTACTCGGAGAAGGGTCTGAGTGAGTTCGTTCGTTATATCGACGGAACGCGTACGCCGCTGATCTCCGAGGTGATCCACCTCAATACCGACAAGTACGGTACGCCGGTAGAGGTAGCGATGATCTACAACACGGACTTCAACGAGAACGTACACTCCTACGTCAACAATATCAATACCATCGAAGGCGGTACGCACGTAGCCGGTTTCCGTGCTGCCCTCACCCGCGTCATGAAGAAATACGCCGAAGAGAGCAAAATGTTAGAAAAGGCCAAACTGAAAGACAAAGACGGTAACTCAACCATTGATCCGAACGATTTCCGTGAAGGTCTGACGGCTGTTATCTCTGTCAAGGTAGCAGAACCGCAGTTTGAGGGTCAGACCAAGACCAAGCTCGGTAACTCCGAAGTGGCCGGTATGGTTAGTTCGGCTGTAGCTGAGGCGCTGCAGAACTACCTGGAGGAGCACCCGGACGATGCGAAGAAGATCGTGGAGAAGGTCATCCTTGCGGCTCAGGCACGTATCGCAGCGCGTAATGCACGTCAAAGCGTACTCCGTAAATCGCCGTTAAGTGGTGGTGGTCTGCCCGGTAAGTTGGCGGACTGCGTATCGAAAGATGCAGCGGAGTGCGAGCTCTTCCTCGTCGAGGGAGACTCTGCAGGCGGTACGGCTAAGACCGGACGTGACCGCGTTCACCAGGCTATCCTTCCGCTTCGCGGTAAGATCCTCAACGTGGAGAAAGCGATGGAACACAAAGTGTTCGAGTCCGAAGAGGTACGTAACATCTTCACGGCGCTCGGTATCACGTTCGGTACCGAAGAGGACCCGAAGGCGCTGAACCTCAGCAAGATCCGTTATCACAAAGTAATTATCATGGCCGATGCCGATGTGGACGGTGCTCATATCGCGACCCTTATTATGACTTTGTTCTTCCGTCATATGAAAGAGGTCATCGAGCAGGGACACCTCTATATCGCTTGTGCGCCGCTCTATAAGTGCTCCAAGGGTAACTACAGCGAGTATTGCTGGAACGACCAGCAACGTCAGGCGTTCATCCAGAACTACGGCGGTGGTGACGAGAAAGCGATCAAGACGCAGCGTTACAAAGGTCTCGGTGAGATGTCCGATGAGCAACTCTGGGAGACGACCATGGATCCAGCACGTCGTGTGCTCAAGCAAGTGACGATCGAGAACGCAGCCGAAGCCGATCGTATCATCGCGATGCTGATGGGTGACGATGTGGCGCCGCGCCGTGAGTTCATCGAAGAGAACGCCACGTACGCAAACATCGACGCTTGATTTTGTTTTTTCGGGGCATCTTCGGCTTTTCGGTTCGGTCATTATGAACCCCATAACTCCCTTACCGGAAAAACCAAATCTGCTCCCGAAAAATCCAAAATCGTTTAAATGCATAAGATATGAGAATAGCAGTTTATTGTTCGGCGAAAGATGCGATACCGGAGGAGTATTTGATGCTCGGTGACGCATTGGGCAGGTGGCTCGGCGAAAACGGTCACACGCTGATCTACGGCGGTGCTACGGGTGGTCTGATGAGTCGCACGAGTGACGCGGCGAAGCAAGCCGGAGCCCATGTGATCGGTGTCATCCCTCCGCGGATCAAGGCGGCAGGACGGTTAGCCACCAACTGCGATTACCTCATCGAGGTGAACAATATGTCCGAACGCAAACAGCGGATGCGTGACGAAGCGGATGTCATCGTTTGCCTGCCGGGAAGTTACGGCACGCTGGATGAGATGATGGACGCCACAAGTTCGGCGATCGTAGGGGAACATAAAAAGCCGGTGTTCGTGCTGAACTACAAAGGCTTCTATGAACCCCTCAAACGGCAAATCGAACTCATGAAGAGCCTGCAATTCATCCCGCAAGACGAACATTACAGACCGATATTTGTTGATACATTAGAAGAATTATATAAAGAAATTATTAATAATAAATAATATGAAGGTTCGTGCTAGTCGAGTGTAAGCTCGCTTACGCAACTCGACGAAGCCGAAGCTCCAAAAAAACGAAGTTTTTATGAATTTATTCACAGCCAGATTAACCGGTAAGATGCTCTCGACAGAGGCATTCGAGAAAGCCATTCATGACATGCAAGAGCGTGTTAAACGCTGGCGCGCCATTGAGAAATCGCCTGAACTGGCAGAGTATAAAGAGCTTAAGAAGATCGTAGAAAGCAGCGACTTCCAGGAAGCGAAGAACGAACTTATCAACCGTAAGTATAAGGATACGCAGGAAGGACGTAAGATGATGGAATACGAGGCATTGAGCAACTCGTCCAGCATTCGTCGTTACCGTCGCGCCCTCAAGGATGAGGAGTTCCAAGCCTTCCTGGCTTTCCGTGAGACGGAGGATTTTGCGAAGATCAAGAGCGTCAAGCAAGTGCTGACAGACCCGATGATCCGCAAGTACAACCTGCTCTATTATTCTTCGTATTACAAGAACTACCTCAAGGTGCTTAACTCACCGGACCTCAAACGTCTGGCGGAGTTGGAGGAAGAGGTACACAAGGAGGATTTCCAGAAGCGTCATGCTCTCTGGGCGGACAACAAACGCTGGCAGCACTCCGACCAGTACAAGACTTTCGCACGCTATCAGGAACTGGCGAACAGCGACGATATCAAGTTCTTCTTTGAGTCCCGCGAAGAGAAGATCGATTGGGCTGAGCTCTTCCGTCCGACCTTCGACGACGATATGACTTCGTCCAAGAACTGGAAAGCCGGTTTCGGTTATGCCAACCCGGCGATGAAAGACGGTCACTCCCGCACCTCCGAGCGTCAGGCTTATAACGGCGGTAAGAACACTTTCTTTGTCGAAGGTCGTATGGACCTCGAGACCCGCGAAGAGAGCAAGAAAGCCATCGCGTGGGACGAGAAGAAAGGTTTCACCGAGCATGTGTTTGAATATACTTCGGATGTGATGAACACCAAGGATATCTTCATGCAGGAGTCCGGTATGTTCATGGCAAAAGTGCGTTCGCAGGGCGCAGGACACCATTTCTTCGGTCTCAGTACCGGTAAACTGAACAACCCGATGATCGCCCTCTACCACTATAACGGTAAGAACCATCAGATGGGTCTGGTCAACGGCTCGAAGACCGAGATGGCGGACCTCACCGGTATGCTCCGTTCGATGTACTACGTCTATACCTTCCGTTGGACGAAGAACGAGCTGATCTGGTATGTGAACAACATGGAGATTCTTCGTTTGCCGAATCGTCTGCCCAAAGAGGCGATGTTCTTCTACGCCCAGAGCTGGCTGCCAAAGGCAGAGAAGGGTGGAGAAGGTAAACTGAAGATCCAATGGGCACGTGCATACCGCGCTGTCGATTAAATCGTAAATGACCAAATCGTAAATGGCTTTATGTTCCTTATTGCCGGGCCGTGTGCTATCGAAAACAGAGACATCGTCATGACGACGGCGGAGACGCTCAGACGTCTCTGCTATGACTTGGGTATCACCCTCTATTTCAAGTCCTCGTTCGACAAAGCCAACCGTACCTCCGCTTCGGCGCGCGGTATCGGTATCGATGAAGGACTGCGTATCCTCGAGGAAGTGAAACGGGAGTTCAGCCTGCCTATCGTGACCGATGTGCATGAGAGTTGGCAGTGCGACCCGGTGTCGGCGGTAGCCGATGTGATCCAGATACCCGCTTTCCTCTCGCGTCAGACCGATCTGCTGCAGGCTTCGGCAGCTACCGGACGTATCGTGAACGTCAAGAAAGGACAGTTCATGGCACCCTGGGATATGAAAGGGGCGATAGAGAAGATCGAACAGGTACAAGCCAATGCCGCACGGGACGGAAAGATTTGGTTGACCGAACGCGGTTCATCTTTCGGCTACGGACGTCTCGTGGTGGACATGACTTCGCTCGTGGAGATGCGTCGTTTCGGTTGTCCGGTCGTCTTCGATGCTACGCACTCCGTGCAACAACCTTCATCGCAAGCAGGTATAACCGGAGGTAACCGGGCAATGGTTCCGTATCTCATGCGCGCCGCACTGGCTGTCGGCGTGGACGGACTCTTCATCGAGACCCATCCTGATCCGGACCAAGCTATCTCAGATGCCGCCAACCAGGTACGCTTGTCGGACATGAAAAACTTACTCACGCAGGCATTGGAAATAAACCAACTCGTAAAACAATAAGTTATGGAAAAGACCATTACCATCTATTGTAAGAACACCCACACCTATCATGAGGTGCCGCGTGGTATTTCGTTGATTCAACTCAAAGACCTCATCGGTTTTCAGATGAAGTACCCGATCATTGCGGCGCACGTGAACTACAAAGTGGAGAACCTGGACTTCTTGCTCTACAAGCCCAAAGATGTGGAGTTCCTGGATGCCAGCACTCCTTCCGGAATGCGTGTGTATGTCCGTACCCTCAGTATGGTCTTGTGTGCCGCTGTGAACGAGTTGTACCCCGAGATGGACTTGCGTGTGGAGCACCCGATCAGTAAAGGTTATTACTGCACCCTCCAATGGCACGAAGACAAGACGACCGAACTGGGCGAAGAGAAAGAACCGCCGGTACTGACGTACGAAATGGTCAAAGCCATTAAGGAACGAATGCTGCAGATCATCGCCGAAAACAGACCGATCATCGAAGAGGAGAAGCAGACCAAAGAGGTGATAAAGATGTTTGCCGAGCGATATAACAACGAGTCATCGATCTTCGAGGCGCTCGGTAACCCTTACTGCCGTTACTTCCGCATGGGTGATTATATCGATTATTATACGAATGTCCTTCTGCCCAGTTCCGGATACATCAATGTCTTTGATATCCAGACTTTCCAGGACGGTCTGCTCGTTCGGATTCCGAACCGAAACAACCCGACCGTACTGGAGGATGTCGTTTCGCAGGATAAGATGTACTCGATCTTCCAGGAATATAACCGTTGGAATAAACTGCTGCATATCCGGAACGTAAGTGATTTCAACGTAGCCTGCAAGCAGAACAAGTCCTTTGGACTTATCAAGTTAGCGGAAGCCCTGCACGAGAAGAAAATCGCCCAGATAGCCGATGCCATCGCCGAGAAACGACCTAAGATCGTCTTCATCTCCGGTGCTTCGTCTTCCGGTAAGACCACTTTCTCCAAACGTTTGCAGATTCAACTTTTGGTAGACGGTATCCGTCCTGAAGTGCTCTCTATGGATGATTACTTTGTCAACCGTGTGGATACACCTAAGGATGCGAACGGAGAGTACGATTTTGAGCATGTCAATGCCGTCGATCTGCCTTTCTTCCGCGAGCAGATACATGATCTGCTGGACGGCAAAGAGGTGAATCTGCCGACCTATGACTTCACCAAAGGTGAACGTGTCTTCCGTGGTAACAAGCTCAAACTGCAGAAAGACTCCGTGCTGGTCATCGAAGGTCTACATGCCCTCAACCCGATTATCTTACCCGATGTGGATAAGAACCTGACCTATAAGATCTACGTCTCGGCCCTTACGACTATCAATATCGATAACCACAACTGGATCCCGACGACCGATATCCGTCTGCTCCGCCGCGTAGTACGTGATTATAAGTACCGCGGTTATTCGGCACGTGAGACGATTGCTCGCTGTCCGTCTGTGGTACGTGGTGAGACCAAATGGGTATATCCCTTCCAGGAAGAAGCCGATGTGATGTTTAACTCCGCTCTTATCTTTGAGTTCGCGGTACTCAAACGTCACGCCGAGCCTATTTTGTCCGAAGTACCTAAGTTCTGCGAGGAATATACGGAAGCACATAGATTGCTGAAGTTCCTGCAGTACTTTATGCCCATACCCGAGAAAGAGATTCCGCCTACGTCGTTCTTGCGTGAGTTCGTCGGTGGTTCGTCCTTTAGATATTAAACGCCATGCATGTACTGTTAGTCATATTATTATCGATCTTCGACTCCCTTCCGGGCGTGCAGATCATCCAGGACTCCACTGTCGCCGTGCTGTTGGACGAGGCTGTCAACGGTAAGCATGAGCTGGTGGAAATGGATGGATACCGCGTGCAGATATACTCGTCTAATCAGCAACAGATGGCCAAATCCGAGGCGCTGGATCTGGAGCAGAAACTGCGCGATGCTGTGAACCAGACCATCTACGTGCAGTACCTGCCGCCGTTCTGGAAAGTGCGTATCGGTGATTTCCGCACGTACGAAGAGGCGAAAGAATATAAAAAAGAATTCGTCACACAATTCCCTGATTTGATGGGAGATACGTATATTGTGCGCGATAAAATACAAGTAATGCAATAATGGATTTGCAAGAGTTTCATAGTAATCCCGAGGTGACGGCCGCTATTGAGAAAGCAGTCGAAGCCACGCTCATACAGATCGGTGAAGACCCGCAACGCGAAGGTCTCAAGAAAACCCCGCACCGCGTAGGCAATGCCATTCAGTTCCTCACCAAAGGCTATAAAGAGGATCCTGAAGCCATTCTTCGCTCCGCCCTCTTTGAGGAAGACTATCGTCAGATGGTAGTGGTCAAAGATATCGATTTCTACTCCCTTTGCGAACACCACATGCTGCCTTTCTTCGGTAAGGTACACGTGGCGTATATCCCGAACGGACGTATCACCGGACTCAGTAAGATTGCCCGTGTGGTGGATGTCTTTGCCCGTCGTCTCCAAGTCCAGGAACGTCTCACGACCCAGATCAAGGATTGTATCCAAAACACCCTCGATCCGCTCGGTGTCATGGTGGTTATCGAAGCAGAACACCTCTGCATGCAGATGCGAGGTGTCCAGAAACAGCACGCCATGACCGTCACGTCCGATTTTACCGGCGTCTTCAATCAAGCCAAGACTCGCGAAGAGTTCATGAAACTCATTAAGGGTTAACGGAAAATATTCATCTCTTCTGTCTCTCCCTCGGCTTCTATACCTGCTGCAGAAAGCAACGAGTAGAACAGGTAATCCGTGCGGTATCGTTTGTCTTTATTGGCATGCAATGCCGCTATTTTCTCCGGATAGCGTGCGGCATAGCGCTCGGAGTACCAAACCACGCACGCCGGATTTTGTACGCACGGTATCTCATGCCCATGTAGGTAGTACCCCTCTTCCCCTAAGGCCTCTCCGTGATCCGATTGAAAGACCACTAAGGCACACTCATCCTCTACGCTGCGAATAACCGCGTCTAAAAAATAATCGATATACAACACCGTGTTGTCATAGGAGTTAATGAGTCGCTCTATACTGTTGTTGGTAACCACTCGGTTTGTGGTCGTGGGTTGAAAGCGTTGTAGCCTTTCCGGACAATGTGCGTTGTAGTACCAGTGACTGCCTATGGTATGTAGTACATAGAAAGTTCGCGCCGGACGAGGCATATATACGCTATCCAAAGCACCTAATAAGGCTTCATCCAACCACTCAGAATATACATAGACAGACTTACCTACATTCACAAATTGCATCGTGTCGGATTCCGAAATAAAAGAAGCATATACTTCGCACTTGTCCTGACTGGATAACCAGGCAGTAGCGAAACCTGTCTCACCCAAGATACGAATGAACGAACATTCGTTATATTGGTATTCCCTATGTGCGCTATCTGCCCTTGACAGCATATACGGTAGGCAAATGTCCGTGTAGGTCTGTTCGCTGAAGATATGCGGGAAAGAGACCACATTCGCACGCGCTGCCAAAAGTGGTGTCGTAGCACGCTCGTAGCCGTTGAGCTGTAGGTGATCGGCACGAGTAGATTCGCCTAAAACAAACACCACCGTGAGCGAATCGGCCTTGTCCTTAACCTCGTAATTAGGTACAATACGTATCTCGCTCTCGCATTGAAAACTGAGCAAATAGCTATAGGTGTGATAGCCGATGTTACATGGGAAACGCTGGTTGAGAACGATACTAGTCAAGGAGTGCTTTGCGTTCACATAACCGGTGAAGAGGAGAAGACCAATAAGTATATGGGCCCAAGAGCGGCGTACGTCAATCTTCGTCCAGCGCCACCAAATCAGCACGCCGCAAATCAACAGATGCAGTACCACCCAAGCGATTAACTGCCATGAGATAACGCCCATGGCTTCCTCCGGGTTCGTGTGCAAAGTGACGTCGATAATCATCGGTGTGAAGGCGATATGGTATCCTACACGGTAGAAAGCAAGGGCCGAACCTAATAGAGCCCATACCGGCAACAGAACAACTGTCACGTAACGGTTGGCTCCGATGACATAAAGCAGTAATAAGGCCGCTATACTGCAGGCCCCGATAAAACCGAGCACCGTACACAGAGAACGCAGACTCTCTATAGGGTTGTCAATAAAATCCGGCGCAATAAAACAAACGGCCGTCCATATAGTCGCAACGACTACCCAGAGTGCATATTTCCACCAATTCTTTTTTTGCATATGCGTCTATCGTATCACTAGTATCTTCACTGCTACATGCCCTCCGATGGCGTTGCAGAGTGCGGTATAGACACCTGCTGTGGCTCGGCGGCCATCCGGTAGCTTACCGTCCCATACGGCAGTACCTCCTTGACTCCGGGTCTTGCATACCAGGTTTCCTCCCGAGTCGATAATATTCACTTCCGTGTTATCCATCAGTCCGACAATGCTGATATAGCCGTCGTAGTCAGGTCGTACCGGATTGGGGAAGGCGTAGTTACCGTCCATATCCTCGTGCGGTTCACTCGCATCGCTCATATACGAAGCAATACCTTTATCCGTCCCGACAAACACTTCTCCCGTCTTCGGCAGAATAGCCACTGATTGAATACTATTCGACGGTAACAGGCTGTTCGTTTCTGTAAAATGAGCTACTGTAATGGTGTCGTCTTGAATGAGATATAAACCGGAGTTGGCGGTGCCTATCCACATTCGGTTTCCTCCGTCTACCGCCAAACAGTTAATCTTCTCATCTCCTAACAGATAGTCGCCCAGACCCGTGCCGTCATTGCGTGGAATGATAATTCGCTGGCAGGCATTGGAGGTGAAGAAATCAACCTCTGCCGGGATAACCAAAAGTCCCTGATCCGTACCGATCCAGATACGGTTCTTGCGGTCTTGGGCAAAGCATAGGAAATTAGTAGGAGTAAGAATGTTTCCGTTTTGGTCCACAAAAGTGCTTCGTGCGATACAACGGTCGTCACCGCTTATGGTCGGTGTACCACCGTCGTTCAACAATATAAGACAAGTCTCACCTCGTTGATCCATCATCCATTTCCATTGACTATTGCGTCGATCCGTCCATATACCCGTAGGTGTGGTGAAATTGATACTCTTACCTCCGTTTCGCAACGGTAATCCTTTCCACTGGCCATAAGGTGTCCGGATATGTAACGGATAACCTATGGACGTGCAGTTCAGTACGTATAGGTTTCCTTCCTTATCCAACATCGCTCCTTCGGTACGCGTGTAACCATCCCTCCGGGCTCCTGGACTAGTAGTGCGTAGGGTGCTGTTCACACTGTCGTAATGCTGAACCGCTTTGTAGTCGTCGAACTCAAAAACACCGGTGCCGTAGGTGGCTACGAAGAAATGACCGGCCTTCGTCGAGTCAACGGCATAACTGACAGCATCTAGCATATAGTGTCCCGTAAGGCTGTTGGTATACCATGCCGGAATATGTATCCAGTGAAAACCTACGTAAACACTCAAATTGCCGGCACGATTGAACTGAGTTGCCCAACGTCCTCCCGGAGCCACATAGATCTGATTATGTGCGGCAAATAAACGGTAGCTGTCGTTGCTTCTCGGACCTTCTGGCATGAATGAACTGAAGGCCCCGTCTGCCAACCGTACCAAACCGCTACCCTTACCTCCGAACCAATATTGGTTGTTGCAATAAATGGCATCCTGAACGGTATGGAGCGTGTCGATGATTTGCAATTTGTTGGCGTCCGTTAAAAGAGATAACTGATTCCCTTTCTCCCTGTAGGTCAAGAAACGTCCCTCGCTCACATGGATCCAATTGAGCGAGTCCGGTAAGACTTGCGTCCACTGAACACCGTCACGACGGTAGAGTAGTGAATCTGCAAAAAGCGCATAGATATGTCCCTGATAGACAGCGGCGTGTCGTACCTCCTCGGTAGGAATAGTATCGTATTTCCAGTACGTATAATCTACCAGGTTATCTTTTAGAGCCGCTTTGTATAAGCGGTCGAATGAGAAGGCATACAGCGAGTCTCCTTGTTCTATAATATGCTGAATGGCGATAGAGGCAGCGTCGTTGCCTATGTAATAGGTGTCACTTACTTCTGCTTTCTTGGTGTTGATGGCCAATATGCCAAATTCCATTGCCAGATACGAGTAGCGACTGCCCACGCATATAGCATTGATATCTACAGGCATAGAGCCGGCCTTCATGGAGATATCGGGCATAGGCGTTACTTTGCCGTCATCGCTCAATAAATCAATCTGACCGTTTTCGTATGCAATAATCAATTGACCCGAATGCGGGTCATACGCAATATGCGCTACCGAGGAACCGCTTAAACCCGTGGATTTATTCCAATATTCAATATGTTCGTCTTCTCGGTCCACGCAGAATAAGCTACCGTCTGCTTTCGCATAAACAGCGTGCTTGGTGGCGGCTACTTCTTGCAGGTCATAGTAGGAGGGATGCAGCGTCCATTGCATAACATGACCTTTGTCCAAATCCTCCTCGTCATCCCTATAGGAGTCATCGGAGATACTTCCCTCCGTTCCGTTGGGATCGTACTCTACCAATCCATCTGCGGTACCTATGAAGGTTCGGTCTGTCAATACGTCGTGGGCCAAAGACAATATACCATTGGACGGCATGGCTGTGTTTTCGGTGGTGTAATGCATTACAATCTCGTCCGCTGCTTCGTTGAGAATATATACACCCATACTCTGCGAACCTATCCAAATCTGACCATCTTGATCTTGACAAATAGCATTGATCTGTTGCCCACTCAAAACAGACTCTCCATTCTCTTGGATATCCGGTTGGACAATAGCATCGGAGAGGAAGAAATCGGTTTTGGCGTCGATATAAGCCACACCTTGCTCTGTTCCTACCCAGATACGTCCCATGCGGTCCTGAACCATCGTATAGATAAACTCCGGTCGGAAAGACTGACCGTATTGATTCGTCCACTCCTGGCGCACAATCACCCGGTCGTCGGCTGCATCGTAAGTGCCTTTGTCATCCACCAGACATACGCAGGCGCTGGCGCGTGCACAAGCAATCCATTTATGATGGCTCTCTCGCCAATCGATCAGAAACGCACCGGGGGTCGTTATCTCGAAAGCTTCATTCCCTACCGTGATTGGAATAGCGTGCCATTCACCCCGTTGGTCGATACAGTGTAAACGGCCGATATCTCCCGATTGTACTAACCATACGCGACCGTCTTGGTCGTACACACTGCAATCAACACGTGTGTAACTGGCAGGATTAGTCGAGGTAGGGAAGAGACTGTTGTTCTCTCCTCCGGCAATGAAATAATTGAGTTGCGTGTTGTTGCGGAACTCATATACACCTGTACCGTAGGCCGTTACATAACAATGGTAGCGGTCATCCGGATCAACTGCGACGTTCATGAAATCGGTAGCCGCCTTACCTGTAGTCGTGTGGATGTTGCTTTGAGGAATGTTCATCCAGGCATGACCGTCATAACGCATTAGACAGCCCGGACGATAATACTGCACAGCCCAACGCCCACCCGGAACAACATATAAGATACCGTTAGAGGCGGTCATCCGATACGGTGTATTCACCAGTGGACCTTGCGGTTTATAGGTCAGACGACCTGCAGGCGTTACACGAATAATACCCTCCGACTTACCGGCATACCATTCATCGGTTCCGTCTTTGTAATGTACTCCTTTGTCGATATCCCGCGTTATGCGACCCAAGGGTTCGGAACGCCAATAATGATAGTCCGACAACGGATCGCGTAATGACGCACAGTACACCAGATCGTCCGTGAACGCGTATATGCTGTCGTTCGTCAGTTTTACATCTTTCACCGGTGTCTCCAATCCGCCCGGTTGCAACCAGTAACTGTCCACCAGTTTGTTCTCCCGCAAGTCCAAGGTCTGAACCCCGTAATGCGTAGATAAGTAGGCCGTCCGACCCTTCAACGTCACGTTGTAGATCGTCTTGCGTTGCGTCATATCCTTGTTGTACAACTCACTGAGGTACGTCACTCCATTCGACTTTAAGATATCTATCTTACCGTTTCCGTACGCAATAAGCAACTGCTTTCCGGTCTTGTCGTAATAGATACACGTGATTCCGGTCTCGTGCAGACCCGACAGACGGTTATACACCTCTATCCTCTCGCTCTGTTTCTCGACACTGTACAAACTGCCGTCCGAAACAGCAAACACTTTGTCTGAACCTAACGCAATCTGCGTCACGTTGTTGTACGCAAAATGTGTCCGCCATGCCTCTGCCTTGCCCGATATGTGGAATAACGAACAAAGAACCAAGACTGCTATAATCCGTAACCTATAACCCATAACCTTTAACCTATCACCTTTACCAGCGCTTGCAAAGCGCGTGCTCTGTGACTAATGCTGTTTTTTATCTCTGCCGGCAACTCCCCGAAGGTCTTGTCGTACCCTTCCGGAATAAACACCGGATCATATCCGAATCCACCTTCCCCGTATTCCTCCGTCGCGATCCGTCCCCGCACAACACCTTCTACTTGCAAGGTATTGTGCCCTTCGGTCGCATTTTTGCGACCGCCGATCAACGTTATAACGGTCCTAAACTGCGCTCCCCGGTCTTCTTGGCCTTCCAGTTCCCGTAATGCTTTAGCTCGGTTTGCTGCGAAGATCTCCCTTTCTCCTTTCATTTTTAATCTTTCATTTTCCAAATACCACCTTGCCGTATATACACCCGGCTTTCCACCCAAAGCGTCTATCTCCAAACCCGTATCATCTGCGAACACACCGTCCACACCATTTAGCGCCGCGTCACCATTCATCAATCTATCATTGATAAAAGCGGCCACGGTGGACGCCTTTATCAAACTGTTTTCCTCCAGTGTCGTACCTGTCTCTTCGATATCCGCCTCAAAACCGATATCGCTCAGACTCAGCACTTCGATGCCTACCGGCATGATACGCCTCACTTCATCTAACTTATGCGCATTATTGCTTGCAAAAACCAATCTCATCGCTCCCATTCCTGATTACGTCCTAAAAATCCTCGTTTGTCCAGCGAACCGCGTAGCACTAACTTACCGTTCTTGAGGTATATCTTGCCGTAGTAGAACTTACCGCTCTCCGGATCCAGTACCTTTCCACCGACTAACTCACCGTCCTCTGCGTGCATGCCGCGGATGATTACCAAACCCACGATAGGCGCGTTATGGTCCTCGTCCTTGCACTGATCGCACTTCAGATCCAGGTCCGTGTACATCAGCATCTTACTGATCTTACCGTAATAGAGCCCGTCCGTACCTTTGTAGATAGTCACAACTGAACGACGTTCACCGGTTTTGTCATCCACCGTCTTCCAGTCGCCCAAGATGGCACTGATCTGTGCGTTCACACTCAGCGTCGCCAATAAAAGCACTATGATCCCGATTTTTTGCATAATTTACCGATTTTCGCTGCAAATTTACTACAAATATTTGAAATATTCAAGGAAAAAGACAAGAAAATGCACTTTTTTTGCATTTTTTTTCAAAAAAATTTGGTCAATTCAAAAAAAAGCAGTACTTTTGCACCCGCTTTTGATCGAGAACAGAATTGTTCGAGAAAAACGGTCACTTGACCGCTTTCGGTTAACGAGAGCATTGATCTAACTTTTAGAGTCAAAAAAGATTGCGGAAATAGCTCAGTTGGTAGAGCACGACCTTGCCAAGGTCGGGGTCGCGAGTTCGAGTCTCGTTTTCCGCTCTTTTTTTTTGCGCTTAGCAAAAGGTTCCCTTCATTGGGGTCCCCGAAAATTTTAATTTTTGGGGAGAGCGGAGGCACAAGTCGCCCCGTCAATTTAGCGGAGTGGTATTGACCTTTGCGACCTTGTTGCCGAACGCGAGCCCAGATGGCGGAATTGGTAGACGCGTGCGTTTCAGGTGCGCATGCCGCGAGGTGTGCAGGTTCGAGTCCTGTTCTGGGCACAAGCACAAAGTGTTGTGCCCCTATTATTAGGGCTCCCGAAAATTTTAATTTTTGGGAAGAGCGGAGCGCCCGAGTACTTCCTTTGGGAACGAGGTTTCCAAACATGTACGAGGGATGCGAACGCGAGCGCAGGTGGTGAAATTGGTATACACGCTACTTTGAGGGGGTAGTGGTCGCAAGATCGTGTGAGTTCGAGTCTCATCCTGCGCACAAGAGAGGTATTCTTCGGAATGCCTCTCTTTTCTTTTATCCATAATCCAATAATCCTCGGGAGGACTTCGTGAGTCCGACCGAAAAGCGTAGCACAGAACGTAGGCGTAACCGAGCGATGTAATCGCGAGTCACGCGAAGTTCTAGTGTAAGCGCGCGCGCGTGCGTATTCCTTATAGTATAATATTTCATTAAAATTTTTCGTTTTTTT
>Ga0256405_10000449_pt1 | contig 136046 bp, 187 predicted proteins | sample RumenRJG_02DNA_FD_189096 | JGI IMG/M metagenome (GOLD analysis project Ga0256405, IMG submission 189096) | Bovine rumen microbial communities from Lethbridge, Alberta, Canada - RJG_02 | ecosystem: Host-associated > Mammals > Digestive system > Stomach > Rumen | place: Canada: Alberta...
AAAATAGAAGTAATTAAAGAAGATAAAAAGATTACTGCTTCTTTAGAAGAAAAGATTTTATGTCCTCATTGCAAACAAGTAATCGGGACAAAATTAGGTGAAATTTTTCAAATATTAGACCAAAGATTAGTTTCGCTTAAAGGGCAAATTTGTCCTAAATGTAATAAGGAGATTAAATAATATATGAAATTTGTTAAATTGATTAAATCAGATTATAGAAAAACAATTGATGAATTAAATGATAATGAAAGGAAACAAGTGGATGAATATATCAAAGAAAGAAAAGCCACTTATGAATCAACATATCAAGTATTAGTAAATTTGGCGCAAACTATGGCAGCATATATTAATAATTATTCAAAAGATGCAAATGAGTTTAGAGATTATTCTGAAAAAATGAATAAAAGTACATCTGAACTTTTTAAAATTTTAACCGATTTAAAAAACAGAGGTAACTAGATATGAAATTTATTCGTACTTTAAAAGCAAGTGATAATGAATTATTTCAAATAGGTTGGAGTTTAGAATTTGCTTGGGAAGATGATAATGAAACTTATTATCCATATTTTGAAATCCAAAATAAAAATATCGATTCTTTAATCGATAGAATAGAAGGATGGTTTTTGAAAGAAGGGTATAAAGAATATTTTACTTCTATTAGAGCAGAAGCACACGACGATTATGGTGTATATGGTTCTGCTTGGGTAACACAATCTCAATTAGAAGAACTTAACGAAGAAGGTTGGATGACAAGTGCTGGAACATTTGATTTACCAGATAACTTACAGGCACCAGAAGGGTTTTTGTATGTCCATCTTCAACCTTTTGACTTTGAAAGTCCAATAACAATAGAGGGTAGATAGATATGAAATTTATTAGAACAATCAAAGCAGGGCCTGGCGCGGCTGTAAATTTTAGATTTGAAGATTGTTGGTTTGAACATACATCTGAATTAAATAAATTTATAGTAAATGAATTATGTGTGGCATCATATTATGATTCAAGAGTAATACATAATGATGCTGGCATATTAACATTAAACTTCGATACATTAAAGAGTTATATAGAAAAAGAATATCATTTACACGATATAAAAATAGAAGATATTGACAACCTAAAAGTGGATAATTATGATTATGGTGGCGGATATTCAAGATGTGAATTAGATAAAGAAGGATTTTCAAACGAAGATAAGTATTGTGCTGTATGTAGAGTAACAGTTACAGATTCTGAAGGGGATAAAAATTATGTTGATGGTTATTGTGACATAAGTTTTGTACCATCAGAAAAAACGATTGAGAAATACAATTATTTAGACACTTACGATGACTTATATGAAGAAGAAGGGTGGTAATTATAATGAAATTTATACGAGTAATAAAATCAAATTCATCTTACATTTCTAGTTCAATGGTTGAACAATCAATTGAAAATTATGAAGAAACAGGGAAAGTAGATGAAATTTTACTACAACTTAAACCTAGATTTATAGGTCAAGGATATGGGTATAAATCCGATAAAAAGTGGGAAGATATGGCTATGGATGAAGTAATTTATATCCCAGAAGGTGGTTATACCAAAGGAACTAATGGCACCAATATACCTGAAAGTTTTTATACAAAAGAAGATTTTATAAAAATACAGGAATATGAAGGTGGAGAGCCACGAGCCAAAATTCTTTTTGAAGATGTTGATTGGCAAGACCCAAATACCTTATCAGAAGAATATGATTGGAGAACAGACTATAATGAAAGTGGTAGTGAAGCACCAGAAGACTTTGAGCCACAATATGATGAAGAAGGACGTTATATTTCCAAAAAATAAATAAGTGTACTACTAATTCATTAACCCACTAGCATAATTGTTAGTGGGTTTTCATTTATATTTATAAGAAACCTAATTGGTTTCTAAAGAATAAACGAAAATAGGAGAATTAGAAATGTCTAAAAAGTATATTTTAAATAAGACAAATTCTGTCTTATTACTTCAAAAAGCCAACCTTACTACATTAGTAAAATTACAACCTAAACAATGTTCTTTCCAATCATTTGAAGAAACCGAATTATTGGAAAGCCCTTATGTTTATAGATGCTTAAATGCAGGTCGTATTGAACTATTAGACCAAAGAGTATCAGTTATTAAGAAAACAAATGCTCAAAATTATGGTCAAAAATATAAAATTGGTACTCGCGCTTATTTAAATGATAAAAATAATTTAGATATTGAAGTGCTTTCATACAATCCTAATAATCAATTGTATACTGTTAAATTGGTAAAAACTGGTGGTAAATTAACAATTCAAGAAGCAGCCATTTCATTAAAGAAAAATATTGGTGATAAAATCAATGTAGATATTGATGAAAATGGGGATTTAACAGATGTAGAAAATCATCAAGACCTTTCTTTACCGCAAGGCCCAGAACAAGTTCAAATTGTAAGAACGCAAGATAGAGCAGTAAATCGCGCCATCAATGCTAAATCTTTAATTGATAATCAAAACAATTTAGCCAATGAAATTGCTAATCAAAAAGTAGATGTAGTGTATAAAGACGATAAAGAAGAAGTTAGACCAGAAGATGAAGAAGAAACATTTATTGTAAAATCAAAAGATGGTAAATTTGCTAAAGAAATTACTTCTTCTGAAATGGTAGAAAATACACAAAAAGCCATCAATGAAACCCTACAAGAAGTTGTAGACTCAACAGTTGTGGCTAAACCAGAAACAAAAGATGATGGGTTTAATACCGAAGAATATGTAAAATTAACCCCAGAATTACAGCAATACATTAGCACTTTTATGAGTAAAGATGCTCGTAGCAAAAAAGTAATCATTACAAGATTAAAAGATACTGCTAAATTAAATGCTATTGCTTCTTGCGCGGATGAATTATCATCTAAAGCAGCAAAAGTGAAATTGGAAAAATTAAATGCCTAATAAAAATCATTTGCCAAATATTAATTTGCGCGTATTTAGAAGAGAGAAAACAGACCTTTCCCTCATCTATAATAGTAGCGAATTAGCAACTTTATTTGGTAATAACCTAGTTAAACCAGAAGTATATATAAATGGTAATAAACTAGTGGCAATTGTCCAAAAAGCACAGGCTAAAGATGCTACTTCTACGGACATCTGCATATTTATTGATTATGCTGAAAATAATCTAAATAGTGAAGATAGATATAATGTGGAATTAAGATTTCCATTAAATCAATTAGATTTTATTAAGTATAATATTATTGTGGAAGGCGCGGGTATTATACCTTCCCTTAAAGATAATAAACAGATGTTCTCCCAAAATTTCTGTTATGATACTAAAAAGAAGAGATGGGTAAAACCTTCTTCTATTGAAGATGAAAATGGAGATAATAGAATTTTGGTAAGTGACCCAGAAGTAACGAATTTACTAAGGGAAATACTTAAAAAATTGAAATAATCTTTGTAATAGGCTTATTTTGCTTTCTCCCTATTACAGTAATAATGGCTAGTGGAATCATATATTAAGAATCTACTAGCCATTTTATTGGTTATCATTTATATTTTATATGGTAGAATTTCCAGAATATATAACACAAGATGAATGCTTTATTTACTGGCCAAAAAACAATGTGGCTGAAGTAACCCAATATGAAGAATTTATTCCTTTAAGCGATTTATTGGAAGGTTCGGCTGTAAGTAATGCTTATTACAATGTTATAGGAACAATAGAAGGGAAAACAGTGGTGGTAATTTAATGTTATTTGTAAAATTGATAAAATCTGCTACTAAAAATACAACTAGAACCAAGAAACTTGTTAATAAACCTAGTGAAAAACTGCCCAAAACCGCGCCAAAACGCGATTTAAGCAAAAATACTAGTAAAGGGGTACAACCTACCCAAAAACATCTTAAAACTCAAAATAAGCCAGTTTCTAGGAGATTTAAGATAAAACCTAATACAGGTTATCCTTTACAAGATGTAAGTTTGCCTGTTTTTCAAGATTTATTGGAACAAGGGTATAATATGGTTACTTTTGTAGCACATCCTAATGCTTGTAATCATTGTAAAGGTATAAATGGAAAAACAAAGTCATTAGACCAACATTTAAGAAGTTTAAATTATGAAGCACCTGTATTCGAAATGGCTCACGTTAATAGCCAAAGCGAATTAAAAGTGTGGGATAAAAATGGTGAATTACCAGATGTTTTTGTAAATTATGAAGGAGATATACACGAATGAAATTTTTTAAAGTAAAAAAAGCAGATATTGGTGAAAAATATAGAGGTAATAAAAATTTTCCCTTAAATATTCCATTAGATGATTTCAATAAAGTAAAAGAAAATGCAAAATTAGTTTTTGATCCAAGAACAAAAAAAGAAGAAGTATGGTCATATATAGGAAATAATGGAAATTTAGACCTTTTTGAATTATTATCTTATGAAAATGTAGATAATAAACCTTGGGTAAAACTTGTTGTAAATAATTTATCTAATTCATATTATAATAAAGACCTTTATTATGATGTTGGTGCATCATATGATATATCAAATTTAGAACTTAAAAACAATATGAAAAAAGAATCAGCAATTCAACAACCTAATAAACCTAAACCAACAACCATGTTACCAGACAATATGGAATGGGCTTGGGATCCAGAGGCTGCCGATTGGGTAGCTGTATTAAAAGATAATACAAATACTACTCCACCATTATATGATCCTAATAATCAAAATGTAGTAAATCAAACTACAAATTATATGAGTACAGTAAAATCTGCTTCCAATAAAAACATAGATAGTATTATTGAAGATTATAAAGAAAAAGTATTGGTAGATGTTAGTGCTGTTTCTACAAAAGAAGATGATTTTTATAAAGAAAAAGAAATAGAAGTAGAAGAAGAAATTAAAGAGGCACAAAAATATGTATCTTCTATTTTAGATAATAAAAATGCCAAAAGTTATTTAGAAAGACAAGTGCAAAAAACAAAAGAAGTTTATGGTGAAAATTCTAATTACTATAACTATGCCAAATTTGTATTAGATTTATATAACGAAATGTCAAGAAACTCTGATATAAGAAATATGAAATCTGCTAGTAAAAAAGTTAAATCAGAAAAAAGTATGATGGACCTTGCACAAAACATTATCTATGATGTGGTTTTAATTCACAAAGCAAAATCTATGGATGAAAGACCAGAGTGGGATGGCACTTTTGCTATACTTACTTTGAACCCAGAAAAGACAGATATTGTTGATATAAAATATATACCACAATCTTCGTTGCCTTCATATACACCAAATGATAATGAATATGGACTTGTAAGAACAAGAGATACTGGCTTTGATGATACAGATTATCAGTTACAGCCATTAGAAATGATAATTAACCAAAGAAAATCAGATAGTTTTGCTAAAGATGATAAAAATGCTGTTGAAAGTGGCTATAAAAAACAATCATCTTGCTTATCTAACTTTTTAGATGGTCCAAGATATAGCAAAGAAATTAAAATTGAAGCAGGTTTAATTAAAAATGGTTTAGTTAAATATGCTGGATTTGATTTTAATCGCGGTACAAAATATGCTATTACTGATAAAGGTTTAGAAGTATTAAGAAAAGCCTCTGAAAAAGAACATAATGAAGCCTTAAATGAAAGAGAAAAATTGGCTTATATGTTCGGTTTTAATACTGATAAAGAAACCACTCTAGATACTACTGGTAAGATTATTAAATCAGACAAAAAATTTCACATACATCTTCCTGGAAGTTTTTACACGCAAGAAATTTATGGTGAAACCATAGATGATGCTTTAGAAAACTATGGGTACAAAAAAGATGAAATTATGGAATGGTATGATGACGAAGGTAATGGCGAATATATAGGTAATCTTGTTGAATGTGATTTGTGCGGTGAAAAATACGAAGCAGATGAATTAGTTTCAACTGATATGGGAAATATATGTTTCAAATGCAAAAAAGGCATTGAATCCAAAGAAGGGCCATTTCAAAAAAGGTTTTCTATCACAGAAGCAGACGGAACTCCATTAGGTAAAGTAACCGCAAGCAGTGAATTAGATGCTAAAGTTAAATTTGGTATTGAACATCCAGAATATGCAGATAGCCAAAGTATTAGTGCCAAAGTAATATGTGCATCAGAAACAGAGTATATGTCTGTTCAAAATATGAAAACATTTTTGAAACAGCAAGGTGCAAAAGAAATTTCGTTCGGTGCTTTTACACAAGATGTACCACATAGTGATAGTGATTTAGTTAAAGTTATAGAATCTCACGGTACAAAGAAAATACATTTGACATACGACCACTATAAAGTATTTGTTTATACTAATGGTGCAAGAATGATAGAAGATTTGGCTAAATATAATGGAAATTGGAAAGATAGATACTTTATTTTTACCAAAGTTTCTAATAACAAAAACATTGATGCCAAATATGAAGAAACAACCGAGTCTCATGAACCTTATATTAATCCCTCAGAAACTCCTAACGATCACATTATTTTAGAAAATCATGATGGTTGGGTAAATACTGCTAGTTTTGAAGATGATGTCAGAAAACAATTTCAACAACCTCATCAAAAATTACCTAATAGTGATAGAGATTTAGCTTTATTAGAAAAACAAATTCTTGAAATTACAGATGAAGATACAAGAGATACTGTAAGAAAAATATTTGATGAATTTCAATTTTCTGATAAAGAAGCTGCAGAACATAGACCTTATACTGAAGAAGAAAAAAGATTATTACCTCTATTTAGACTTCTTAATCAGCATATAGCTAAAAAAGAGATTCAAATAGTTGAAGATCCTCAAAAAGATGGTAATATTGTAGCTACAGGTCAAGCAGAAGTAATTAATGATCTTGAACACGAAGTAAAAGATCTAGGATTTCATTGTGAGCCTATCGCAGAAATTACCGATGAAGATTATATTGGATATGATATTTATTCTTTAAGAATCTTTACTAAATAAATTATTAGGAGGGAAATTTAAACTATGCCAGCTTTTTCAAAGAAATCATTAGGAATGTTACAACAATGTCATCCAGATATTCAAAAGGTGATGACAGAAGCCATTAAGATTATAGATTTTTCTGTAACCGAAGGTGCTCGTACAAAAGAAAAACAAATTGAGTATTTTAAAACTGGAAAATCTAAAACAATGAATAGTAAACATTTACCTAAATATTGTAATGAAATTGGTAAAGAATGCTCATTTGCAATAGATGTTGTTCCATATCCCGTAAATTATAATGATCGTGAAAGATTTTGTTTATTAGCTGGTATTGTTTTAGGTATGGCAAAGGTATTAAAAGATCAAGGAAAAATTAAATCTACAATACGATGGGGCGGAGATTTTTCAATGAACAATATCACAAAGGATGAAAAATTTTCTGATATGCCACACTTTGAGATATTATGAAATTTTATAAACTTATTAAAAGTGCTTCTTATATAGGGTATCATGGAAGTCAAAATCCAAAATTAGTATTGACTAATAAACCTCTTTATTTAACAAGTAATTATGATGAGGCTAAAGATTGGGCGGATGGTTATGGATTTAATTATGACTTAATGGATTCAGATATTCCAACTGTTTATAAAATACAAATGACTTTTAATAACCCGAAACAAATAACAACCGAAGAAGAATACGAAGAATTTATGGATATAACCTCAATACCGAATATTATCCCACAATTGACTAAAGATGGATATGATGGTGTTATTTATAATGAAATCGGTTACTATTTAGTTTTTAATGCACAAAAGCAGTGTAAAATACTAGGGGTAGAATAAATGTTATATCGCGGTAGAAGATACATAAATACAGTTTTTGTAAGCATAATGCGCCAGTTATTTACTGACCATCCACAATATCCTTGGACTCCTAAAAGATTAGAAACTGGGATATACATTGACGAAAGTTATCCGCGTGGCGAGAGAAAATTTCCAGAAATTATTTGTACAGATGTTACAGATAATGAATTTTTTCATGCATCATTTGATAGAAACTTTCAAGAAGATGTATATGATGAACAAGGCAATATAACTGGTTCTATTTATGGTATCACAATTACTCCTACAATCAATGTAACAGTTTCTACCTTAACTAAATATGATACAGAAATAATTGCCGATTACATTTGTTCCTATATGAATTATAGTGGTATAAACCTACTAGCCGATGCTGGAATTATTATAGTTTCTGCGAGTGGTAATGCACCACAAACAGAAGAATATGGGAAAAATAATATTTATACAGTTACTTTAACATTTAATATACAAGCCGAATGGCAGAAATTTGTAAGTCCTGGGGATGTTATTGACAGAATTGTTATTCCAAATATCAATGTTATAGATAAAAAATATAATCCTACTGTTATTCAACAAGAGCCTGGACTTATTATAGAAAAAGAAGAAAGTGATGAAAGTCTTTAAGGCTTACCTTCATTTATATTTATATAATTTTATCATAAAGGAAGATAAATACAATGGATCCAGTTACAAATAAATTATTACAAGGTACACCTTATGCAGGTATGGGTGGAACACAAGAAAGAAATGCCTTAATTGGCGTTATCAGAAATTTAATTTCAGAAGATAAATATACAGTAGATTACATTTTAAATTATGCACAATCTGTAGGTTATCAAAGACAAATGGCTGAAGAAGTTTTCAAAGAACTTACAGGTTTAAGTCCAAAACTTATTGTAAATAATAACGAATATTACAATATGCCTTCTTATGTACCTAATATGTGTATTGCTTGGGGTACATCTAAATCAAATAAAGAAAAAGCCTTTTACATTGTGCCTTTTGAATATGGTTATGCAGTAATGGAAAAAGACGAAGTAAATGCGCCTATTCCTACAGTTATTTCTGCGACTATTCCAGAAGCATTTGAAGAACTTAAAAAAGTAGCAAAGGGTATCCAAACATTAGATAAAATTATTACCAAAAAATTGTTAGAAGCAGAAGATGTGCAAACAGATGCTCATACAGTACATCAAGTAAATCTTCCTTATGCTGCCTCTCCTTTACAAATTCTTAAAAAGAACTTTAAGGATAAAGTATTAAGTGTTTCAGAGTTCGAAAGACAAGCATCTAAATTGTTAGCATCAGAAGAAATTACTGTTGACGAGGCCGAAGATTTAATGGCTTGGAAACAAGATTTAATTGATGAAGATGAAACCTATGGTAATGATGTTCTTGAATTGGATGAACAATGGAAACCATTAGATGCGGATGTAGATGAAGATTTAGAAAGTTTCGATTATACCTATAGCCTTTTAGTAAATGGTAATATCGACCTTTACAAAGAAAGATTAAATAAAATGTCCAAAGCCGAACTTATGGATTATATTTCTTGGGCAGAAGAAATGGGTATCGGTCGTGAAGAACTTAAATTACACTATATTACTGCATCCAAACAGGTCAAATCTAGCAATAATTTTACAAAACAGCCAGGTTATCCGCTAGTGTTTGTTAGTGAAAATGATGAAGAAGTATTATCTCACGAAGAATTTGTTGATATGTGGAATGAAGATAATCCAGATAACCCTATCGGCGAATGGGATGAACAAGATAATGCCTACTTTGATTGGTTAGACCAACATTACAATGTAATGGAAGATGAAATGGAAGAATATCTTCGTAAAGCAACTTTACCAAAAGGAATTACAATTAAGATAAAACCAGGTGCTACGAAAGGCGGTCAATTATGGGTAGAAGGCGACACATCCGATAAAAGTGCAGTTGCTAAAGTTATGATTGATGCTGCCAATGCCTGTGGTTGGGAAGTTGAAAATGACCAAAAAACAGCATCTAAAAAAGTAAAATCTGAACTGTCTGCTGATGTAAAATCCGAAATGGAACAAGAAGCACAAAACATCATTAAAAAATTCAAACCATATGTAATTAAATGGGAAGCGGATGATAATGGTGGTTCTGTGTTAATCGGAGATAAAAATTCTGATTTCCAAGCATGGGTAGATGTATGGATAAGCGGTAATGATGTAGATTGTGATTGGAATCAATATATTACCCATGTAAATGACCCAAAAGAATATCGAGATTTACAAGTCCGTAACGATACAGAAACAGTATTTGATTTAGCTACTAGTGAAGCTATTTATTGTTTAGAGCAAAATAATATTATAGCTCAAGATGAAACTGCTCGTTGGTTTATGGTTAGAAATAATAAGAAAAATGCTTCTAAAAAAGTAATTTCAGAAAGTGTATCTGTAAAAGACCTTGAAGCAAAAGCCAAACACTACGAGGACTTACTTAAAGAAGAAGGTTACAAAGATATGAAAGTAACTCCTTACTTTGCTTATGGCTCTTATGGTTTTTACTTTGATTGGACTAGAGATGATGGAAAATCTGGCCAAAAGTTCACTGGTTTAGGCACTAAAAAAGAAACTTTAAATAATCTAAAATTGGTTTATTATGAACTTGTCAATAGAATTGATTGGTTTATGAAAAGAAAATCTGCCAATTCTAATTTGAATGATTCAATTAAAGAATGGTACACAAAAACCTATAAAACAGATGAATGTGGCGCGGATATTAACCCAAATACTACTTTTATGGAAGTATTATCTGATGCAGAAAATGCCTATGATTTAATTGGTGTGACCGATTCAGTAGTTCGTGAAAGAGTATTTGATGAACTATCTAAAAGAACAAATATTCCCTATGAAAAAATCTTTAATATGTGGATGGGAAAACAAGCTTCTAAAAAAGTTAAATCTAATAATAAAGATATCGTTGTAATTGATACTGGTAATGGTTATTTACAAGTATTTGAAAATGACGATACCTACGATTATGGCGGTCATCAAGTAGGCGAACAACTTTATGAATTTAGTATCAATGATGAAGATAGAAACAATGGAAAAGCGACCCTTGATGTTGATGATTTATTAAATAGTAAGTTTTATGGAATAGTCTTTGAGGATTTTGACAAATTAGAGTGGTTTGTTCAACATATTAAAGATTCAAATACACAACAAGAAATTAAAAACTTACTAAATAAAGAAGCCAAAGGTGTTTATTCTTCTAAAAAAGTAACTGCTGAAAATATGACTTTAGATGATATTGAAGCAGAAGATAATAAAGATCAAGTTCAAGAAGAAATTGAAAAGATTGATGAAACACCTACTGAAGATATTTTCTCTGAAACAACTCCAGAACAATACTTTGATAAAGCACTACAAGAAGATAAGGTTGATACTATCAATGATGTAGTAAGCAAATGTATTGATAAATTCAGCGAAAAATTTAAAGACTTTGATAAATACCAAGTTAAGATTTTATCTTACAATACCAAAGTACTCGAAGATGATAAACCAGTACAAGAAGAAATGGTAGAAGATAAAGAACTTAATGCTAATGCTATTTTACAAGTAATTTTGCAAATTACTAATAATTCCGAAGAAGCAAACATTAAAAAGGTATTAGCAGTATTTTCAATTACTAATGGTGAATTACATTGGACAGGCACTGTACGCGGTGAAAATGACCAAGTGGTTGCCTTTACAGAAGAAGGATTTGATGCTTTATTTGAAGTAAATGAACCTTCTGAAGATGAATTAGAGGATATTATTTAGGAGATTAATCTAAATATGAAATTTACAAAAGTGGTGAAATCAAAACAATCAACAGTTGATATAAAAGAAGAATTCGATAAAACTATATTAGAAGCAGATAAATTTTATAATTCTATAAATAACTTACAATCAATTATCGCTGATGTTATTTCTGAAGAAAAATATTCTGCACATTATAGCGATAATCTTATATCAGAAAAAATTAATGAGTTGAAAAATTATTTAAATTCAATAAATATAACATTAAAAGATATATCTAAAATTTATTATAAATAATAAATTTGCGCTTGACCCTCCAGCGCATTGTAGCAAGTTATTAAAATTGCTCAAAGCCTAGCCAACTGCTAGGCTTTTTTATTGCCTATATCATTTAGATTTATATATTCAGAATAAAGGAGAAAAAGAATATGGCAAACCCAATGAGTGAATTTAAACAAGGTTTTTCTAAATCTTATGAAATTCAAGGAAAAACATTCTTGTTTCGCAGTTTAAGTACTAAAGAGAGTAACGAGATTGAAAAAGAGGTCGCTCGCCAAACAGTTTCATTAAATGATGATAGCACCTTTAATACTCGTAAAATTGAAACCTTGGCCAGTTGTTTAGTTTCCGTAGATGGAACTAACTTAAATAAATTTGAAGATATTCAAATTGAAGTAAGTAAAGGTACTTCAGAAAGAGAAGCCATTAAAAATATGCTCGGTGAACTTGACGATTCATTTACAAGTTTATTATATCTTTTTTATTTAGATATGTTGAAACTTAAAGATAAGCGTTATGAGAAAGAAGCTTCATTTCTTAACAGTAGTACAAATTGAACCACTCTAGAAATTCTTCTAAATTATAAAAAATTTTATAATTAAGATTATTTCTTTTAAAAGTTGCTAATTTATTAGGGTCATCTATAGTCCAAATATAGATGGCCTTATTATATTGCTTTTTTAGTTCATTTTTAAAATCAATCTCTTTTGATTTTTTAATCCAATTATTTAATTGTTCTTGATGGTTCAGATTATTTTTATCATATGGTTCAAAACCATGTGTCCAATAAAAATTTAATTCGATAAAAAGATCTAATGATTTTATATAAAAATCACATTCAAAAGGATATCTTTCTTTATCATAGTAATGATGTATGATATCTTCAAAATTAAATTTATGAATTAAAAATTGATAAATCATATCTTCTGCATTAGATGTTCCATAAGTTCCATTTTTCTTTCTTGTTTGATAACGCTTTCTATTAATATTCTCTATTTTAGAAGACATTTTTTCTTTATATTCCATAGTTTTTGAATAGCTATCCACTCCTCTTCGCTTCATATTAGTTTCTTTCATCTTTGGTCTATTGTTATAAAATTCGTCGCCATATAAAATATTACAAGTATTTCTAGCTTTAGTTCTATTTGTGTAATGTGGATGATTATATCTTTTTAAATTAGTGGCTTCTCTTTTATTTGGATTTGTATAGTATTTATTATTATATCTTTTATAGCATGTATTATATGCTTTTTCTCTGCTATACTTTGTTCCACAACTTCTACAACAGTGGTATTTATAAATAATGCCATCAAATGGATTTTTATTTCCACAATTACAAAAAATATGTAAATCTTCCAAATTATCTTTATGTTTTAGCAGATAAATTAGTTCATTATTGCTTCTTATATTAAGATTATTATTAGAAATTATTTTGCTTAAAATAGGTTTATTTGGATTATATCTAGTGGGTCTATTACCACTCAATTTTAATTGTTTTATTAGTGGTTCTGTTTCTAAGAAATTTTTTATATCTTGTATAGTCATATAAAATAAAAACCACGAAATTTTAAGTTTTGGAAACTTTGGGAAGATTTCGTGGCTATAATATTATACTAATTAAAGTATAATAAATTTAATACTCAAATTGTTTGAACTTCCCTAGGTGTTTCCAAGACCTATATAAGATATAAATGAATAGACATTATCATTTAGATTTATAAGAGTGATTCAAATGTTAGACCCTCTTTCTATATTTAAGCAATCTTTACTAAAAAAGGTTAAGGTAATGGATAAAACTTTTACATTTGACCTTTCAAAACCCCTTAAATCACTAAATAAGGTGGATATACTAGTAAATGGCTTAAAAGCGGTAGAAAACTTAAATTTGACCGATTTTGGCGAAGTAAAACAAGGTATAGAAAGAGGTTTAACAGAGCAAGAGGCAATAAAAGAAGAAATCAGTAGTTGGGAAATTGAAATAATCAATATATTAGTTGGTAAATATATTGAATTACTGAAAGCGCAAGAACCGATAGATTTCAAAAAAATGCCCGATTTACGCATATATTGGAAGTTGCGTAAGATATTTACAAAAGAAGAAATAGATAATTGGTCGCAGATAGATTATGATTGGGCAGTTTGGAATTTACAACAAGATTTTATAGATAAAGATGAATTTGATGATAGGCAATTAGAAAAGAGAAAACCTTGGTACTCAGTAGATTTATATAATCATATTAATAAAGTTGAAGAACAAAAGAAAGCAGAAGAACAAGAAAATAAACTCTTAATACAAAAATTAATGGAAAAACAAGGTATTGATAGTAATAATTACGAAATTGAATTGGTAGAAGAGGAAGATATTCCAACAGTAATTGAGGAAAAATAGGTTATGGCAACACCAGAAAAAGATATAGAAAGAGTTCAAAAAAATTTAGATTATGTTCAAGATGAATTATTAAAAAGAATGAATGCATTCTTTGGTGAAGCCAATTTGGGTAAAAATACAGATGATTTAGTTAAACAATTAAAAGAGTGGAAATTAAATATCCAAAAAGAAAATAGTGAGTTAAAGAAAAGACAAAGACTAGTTGAATTAGCAACAAAAGAAGAACAAGAAAGATTAAATAGTTTAAAAACATTAAATCAGCAAGCAAAAAAACCTGGAGTTTTAGGCGGTTTTTTACAAAGAATTGGATTTAATGAAAATTTATCAAAAGATGATTTAACTGCTCAATATAGAGCGCGTCAAAGAGCAGGTGCTATAGAAACTATTGCATCTGGAAATCTTGGTGCTGGTTTAAGACAATTAGGTTCCACAATACCTAAAATTGCTAATTTTATGGGTGGTTCATATTATTTAGCAATAAAATTAGTAACTAGTTCATTATTAAAATTTGATAATGCCCTTGCTAAAGCATCCGCTTCAGCATCATCTATTACTGGTGGATTAAATAGTGCATACCTTGGAAGAGGCGGACTCTCTATGGAATTTAATGCACAGATGAAAAATGCATTATACGATTTAGGTATGCAAAAAGAATATGATAATATTCGTCAAGCACTTCAAAAAGGTTATGGATTTGCTAGTTATCAAGGTAAACAACAAGATTTTATATCTACAATGGCTAATGCTCAAAAGGGTTTAGGAGCTTATGGAATAGATGCAAATTCTGTTAATGGTCTTGTAGCAAATTTGAGATCAATAGAAGGTAAAAATCAACAAGGTGTATATGCATCATTGCAAAGATTAACTGATAGATTTTCAAGTTCAAAAATGTTTTCACCAGAACAAGCACTACAACAAGCGACATCACTTTATGACCAAACAAAACATCTAGGTACAAATTTTGAATGGGCATCAAGAGCAATTAAAAGTTTTGAGATTGGATTAAAAAATGGTACTATTTCATTATCGGATTTTGCGGCTGTGAATAGAAGTTTAAGAGGCGGTGGTATTTCTCAAAATGCTGGAATAGCAGAAGTTGTATCTGATTATGCAGGTCGTCATGGAATGAATTTACCCTCTTCATTTTTAAGTTCAAATGCTGTTGGAAGAGGGTTTGCTGTTTCAACTAGGGCGATGCTTGGAAATAATCAATTTGCTCGCGCTTATCAGGGACAAATACAAGAAATGATAGACCAAATGGGAATGTCATCAAGAGAAGAACGAGCAGGTGCTCTACAAATGATTTTACAAAGTAGAGGCATAAATCTTAGTCCAGAAATGGCAAAAGCAGCAATTAAATCTAATGGTAATATAGATTTAATCGGAACAAATATTATTGGGTCTGGTTCTTTCGTAAAACAAGAAAAAGAAGCACAGCAAGCAAAAGAATATGAAAATAGAGTAAAAAAATATTATGAAGGAACGACCTCTTGGCATAATAAAGTTTTAGATAATTTAGGTCAATTGGTAAATAATACAGCACCTCAATTTGCAAAAGGACTTAGTGGTGAAGTAACTGGTGATGCTCCAGTGCGCGAATTTATAGGATTTTTCGCTAATCCAGGTAATTGGTTACCTGGATTAGTAAAAGATACAGCAAAAGCACTTGCAGATGCAAATCAAGGGATGTACAATGGTGGTAATTTGCATGGTCAAAAACAAACACCATCTGGACAGTAATTTAAGGTCTGTTTAAATAGCTTCCATCTTTCCACCCATTCCATTTGGCAAAAGAAACAAATATCTTCGCCACAATAAAAAACATAATTATAGCAAGAACAATCATACCAATTACTACATTTAAATTATTCATATTCCCTCCATATTGCCTCTACTAATATTATAATGATTTTTTGTTATTTTGTCAAGTATTAATTTGCATTAGATTCGGCACTATTTTATACCATATCATTTAGATTTTATATACAAATTTGAAAGGATAAAACAATGTCATTAGATGCAAGAACTTCACTCCGTAGAATGTTAGTAGGTAATTTGGATATGGGATTACTTTTAGTAATGCGCCCGAACCCACAAACATTTCAAAAAACTTCAAATAAAATAGTAAGTGAACAATTAACAAATTCTGGATGGGTAACTACACATTGGGGAAACCAAATGGATGTTATTACTGTTTCTGGTGTTACTGCATCTAAAGTTGGAGTTCCACAACATTATAAAAAAGATGAATTTTTAACCGCAAACTCTTCATCTTATCTTAATGATATGACATCTAATTCTGGTACTGCTAAACATGGTCCAAAACAATGGGCGGATGTAGATAGGTTTATGCTTAAATTAGAGCAGATTTATAAGTTAGATAAAGAAAGAGTAGGAAATTTAGCAGATTTATCTAGTGCTGCTCATTCATCTTTGTATAAGGGTTCTAAAAATATTTACAATTTACTTGTTAAAAAACAGAATGAAATAACTGAAGATAATTCAAAAAGTAGATCTGACCTATTAGAATCTATAAGAAATGGAACTGCTGCTCGTGCTCGTTCATTTATTGTGTACGATTATTGTATTTATTGGGGTTATTTTACCAACTTTAGTTATACAGAATCGGCAACAGATAAACCTAGACAATTTAGTTATAATTTTACTTTTAAAGTGGTAAACTCTACTACTGATTGGTTAAGTCAATCTTTAATTAGTAATTTCCCAGAAGCAAGAATTTTAAACTTCTTTAGCCAAATCGGTGAAAATGCAGATTACATTATAAGCCAAACTTTATCTATGGATAAAGTATTGAAAGGCATAATGATATAGGAATAATCTATGGGTATTTTATCGGCAGAAAACAATACAGCATATACCGCTAATAATGAATGTAAAATTTATATAATCAAGCAAATAGATTATGATAAAATTGATGATTTCAAAAAGATTTATGTTGATTATATAAATAGTCAAAATACTTCGTGGTCAACTAAAGTAGATAATATAAATGTGTTGGATAACTATAAAATAAGTCTAACACCTTTACTTACTTTTGAACAACAAACAAATCCGCCTTACACCGAAATAATATTTAATAATACTATTGATAAACCTACATTCGCAGACAGATGTTGGTTTTATACTCCTTTATTTGAATTAAGAAATTGTCCTTTGTTAGATTTTTCTAAATATGCTTATGTGTTTCAAATAAATGGGCAAACAAAAAGTGGATTATCTAATGTTGTTTCTTTTAATACAACATTTAATGTAAATGGTCAATCTACTTGTGAAATTATTATTAACAATAAAGATTTTAAGTATAATTTTAAATATTTTAATGACCCTAAAAAATATACATTACATTTACGACCATTTTTTGACACAAATGATATTATAATAGTTCGATATCAGAAAAAGAATACTGATGCTCGCCAATTAACTGGTTCATTTGTAAAACAAAGAATAGAAACATATGAAGACCCATATTTAGGTTCTGAAAATGACCCTTTAACTACCATTTTTACTGGTTATATTAATGATATAAATAGTGCATTTTCATTCAATAGTGGGCAACAAACTATGTCTATTATTTGTACTGGTCCAAGTAAAAAATTGACTTGGACAAGATTATTGTCAAATAATGCTGTTGGTTCAAGGGATTCTGGTTCGGCACTATTGCCTATATCTGCATTTACAAATCCGCAAACAAATGATGATAACAATAAGGTTACATTGGAAAATAGGGATGTTATTAAAAATGTTATAACAAGAACTATGTCTGGGGTATTAAATATACCAGAAGTACAAAAGGCTTACGAAGATTTTCAAACATCATTCGATATTAATGCTAACCTTATTACAGATAGTTATAGAAAGAACTTGGAAGAAAAACTTAAAAAAGCAGAAGATTCAAATGATAAAAAATTAGTTGATAAATATAGTAATGAAATAAATGCTTATAGGTCTAAATTAAATTCTAGTATACAGACATCTAGAAAAACTTATAATGAAACTATTATGGCGAATATGAATAAATTTTCTGTAGAAGAAAATGGTATGATTCATATTAAAAAACATTCATTTTTAGGCGGTAATTATTTTCCTAAAACTCCATCTGTATTTGTAATAAATGGAACAACACAACCTGCTTATCAATATGCTTTTAATAATTTTCAATCTATATTTCAATCGGACTTTTCAACAGTTTATCAATTTATTAAAGGTATAGCGGATAATTTACAATTTAACTTCTATGACGACCCATATGGAACTATACATTTTAGTGTTCCAGATATGACTTTGTTACATTTAGAAAAAGGAAATGGACCAAATAATATAACTCAACTTATTTCCTTTGCAGAAACCCAAAATACAGAGAATATTGCTAATATTCAGTATGGTCAGGCTCAAAGTGTTTATTCAGTAGATATGAATATGATAAACACAGTAACAAAGGATTATCAATCTATCGCTAAATATGGTGAAAAAATGATGCAACCATTTAGTATGGTAGGTATCACTTCGCAGACCGCTATTAGATATGCTTCTAAAATGAGAATGAATAAATATAACAGAAAAGCATTATCTAATATTAGAATTTCTATACAAGGTGAACCGCAGATTAAATTTGATAAATATGCATATATAAAAGAACTTCGTAAGTTGTTTTATATAGAATCTTATTCACATTCTTACAACGCGGGCGGAGAATTTACCACTTCAATTAATGGAACTTATACGAGAGAAGTTTTGGCTGATGCTGAATGTGAAAATTCCTTTATTAAAATAAAAGAAGAAGATGTAGAAAATCTATCTGATAAAGATAAAAAATTTTATAAAAATTCATTTGCAAGAAGATTAGAACTTGCAACTAGTACAGAGGATATTCAAAGAACATTAGATGAAATAACTTTTAATCTGTCAGAAAAAACATTGAACGACGAAATATATGCTATTTATGTTAGAAATTGGGCATACCCACAAGATAATGAAACTTTAAAAATGGAAATAGGTTCAATGTATACAGAAGAAAAATTAAGACAATGCTATTTAGATGGTTTCTTTTGGGCAATTCCATTCGACATAAACATCTATGATACCGCAAAAAGTATTCAAGAAGAAGAATTTAAAAAATTAGCACAATTTAATAAAACTCAAAATGCTAAAAAAGAGTCTAAATCTAAAGCGGAGAAGGCAAGTACACAGAATAAACAACAGACTCCTAATACGAATGAAGCCTTGCCTTATTGCCCAGTTACTTATAATAGAGGAGATAGAGGAACAAATAAAAAAGAATTTCCTAAATTTCCTACATTGTTAGACATTATAAAAGTACCTTCAATACTTAATTTTAAATTGGAATATAAGAAGAATAAATAATATGAGCGATAATGTATATAGAGTTTTAATGGGTGACAATGCGCCATTTATGGGAATGGCGAATATCAACTACTTTGATAGAACATTAAAGGGAGAAATCGTTAATGTTCATTACGAGCCAATGAAAGAAACAGTAGATGGCCCGATTTTAAACCAGATACATTACAGAACTGTTGATATTAGATGGTTAGAAGGAAAACCCTATACTTCATTAAATGTTCATATACCAGAACTTATATCTTTTAAAGGCGGTTATGGATTAAACTATTTGCCAACAATAGGTGATATAGTTTTAGCATCTTTTGATACAAATAATAAGCCAAATATCATATCAATTGTGGCCAGATGTTCTGCCTATAATCATGGTGCTTTATCTGATGAAACTTTAAAACCAGTTTTAAACGAGTACGGAGATGTAATTATAGATACAGTTGTTGAACAATCTGTTAGACCATCCCCAATTAGATTTATTAAAGAAGGTGAAATATCATTAACATCTTTAAATAATAACTCTGAAATATATCTTGATGAATTTGGTGCTACAAAAATTATAACTCGTGTACCTGATACTGTATTACATTCAGCCGAAACAGATGGTGGTGTTCAATGCGGCAATAGATTGTGGGAAATTTCGGTTGGTCAAGATATCTATGATGAAGGTAGCAAGGAATTAAAACAGAGTTCTTTTGGAAATAATATTCAATTTCAAGTATTAGGCCATCAAAATGACTGTAAGGTTGATTTTGATAGCGAAGGTAATATAGAACTCAAAAACAAGGGAAATAACCTAAAATTAGCCAAAAATGGCGATTTTAACCTTGTTACGAGCACAGGTAACTCAATATCCTTAACAGATGGTGTAATTAAGGTAGCCGATAAAAATGGCAATAGTATTACTATGAATAGTTCTGGCATACAATTGGGAGATAATGCTAATTTTAGTGCTGTATTGGGGGAATCCTTAAATACTTTATTGGAATCTATGATAGAAATATTTAATGCCCATACACATATGTATAGTCCAGGTTCTGGAAGTCCTACTCCAACAGCGACTACACTTACACCTATGATGATTTCAGATGTTTTAAGCAAAACAATTAAGTTAAAACAATAACCACTATCATTTAAATTTTATATATAGATTTTGAGGATAAATACAATGGCTTTAACAGCAGAACAAGTTAAAAATAATTTAGTAAATCAAATATTACAAAATTTTCCTACCGCAGAAGTAGATACTGGGTCTGTGTTGAGAGATATTCTTATCGACCCACAATCTATTCAAATTGCTAATTTATCCGAAGAAATAGATTACAATAGACAATTAAATACATTTGTTCAAAATGCCAGTAACATTTTGGATAGTGATTTAGATGAAATTGGTGCTACTTTCGGTGTTTCAAGAAAAACAGGAGATTTAGCAACAGGTTCAATTACATTTCAATCTACAACAAGACCTACAGAAGATATTCAAATTGGCGCGGATGATGGTAGTGGTGGTATTTCAGTTAAAACTTTAACCACAGAAAATGGAAATACTTATGAATTTGTAACCACTGAAACTGTTTATATGAGAACAGATGCTACTTATAATGAAGAGCATAACTGTTATGAAGTTTCTGCCCCTATAAGAGCGACAACATCTGGAACAGTTTATAATGTAGGTATCGGAACAATTAAAATTTTAACCAATGGTATTGCAAATATTACTGGTGTTTATAACTATATTCCTACATCTGGTGGCACGAATAGACAAGAAAACGAAAGTTATGCTTTATCTATACAAGATGCCATTTTAGGTGCCTCAAAAAATATTGAATCTGGTGTAGATGCTATACTTAAAAGTATTCCTAATGTTACAGAAGTAAAAACTTTACATCCAAATTCTAAAGAAGAGCCTACAAAACCAGGATATTCTGTAAGTTATGTAAGGGGTTCTACAGAATCAATAGTAAATAATTATACATTTACTTATACAGGTAATGTATATCAATATAGATTGCCTAAAACCCCTGTAACTAGAATTATATCTATAGTTGCATTTGTTAATGGAGTTCAAAAAACATTAGTTAAAGATATAGATTATTCTTTAACCACAGATTCAAATAGTATTTATGCCAATACAATTTATTCAAACGATTGCATTTTAATACTTGGAACTAATAATGGAACTCCAGATATAGGAACTGATGTTACTGTAAGTTATGCTTATAATTCGCTCATAAGTGATTGCCAAGATACATTGGATGAAGAATCAGCGAATTATTTAATATTGGGTAATTTATTGGTAGCGCAGGCCGAACCAATAATTATAGATATCGGTACAAATATAAAATTAAAATATAACTACAATACAGAACCTATAAAGGTTGAAATTTTAAATGGTTTATTTAGTTATATAGAAGGTTTAAAATTAGGGCAAGATATTACACAAGAAGATGTATTTACATATTTAACTACTAATTTTTCAACTTACATAAGTAGTATTACTTACCCATTTAATATATTTTATAAACGGGGAGAACAAAATACATTGAACTCCTTAACCTTTACCTATGGTGAATATGCCTCATTAGATGCAAATTCATTACACATTACATTTGAATAATTATGTGGGATTTAAAATTAAATAATGCTTGTAATCATAGGATAATTAATGAACCTTTAGAGATTAAAGGTTCATATCCTAATTATTATGCGGTATTAAAAAGACCTGTTTACGGAGACAATCTAAAAGTAAAAATTTTAGACCAGAACAATTTATTTGTTGTAAATCCTACTTTAATTGATTATAACTTAACTGACAGAAAAGTTCTTAATTTTAATATTTCTGAAATTGATGTTGATGTTCGCGAAGAAATATACCCAAAAAATACATATTATGCAACTTATTATACAAATCACGATAATTGCCCAAAATGTATTTATGGCACGAACACCACCAACGATATCTCTATAAATGTTATTGGTAGACCTATATTGACTTCTGATTTTGCTTTAATGGTTCAAAAAATTAAAAAGATTTTGATTACAGAACTTCGTTCAAACTTATTTGATGCCGATTATGGTAGTGAACTTCCTACTTTAATAGGGAAACCAAAAACAGTTTTGACTTTATTAAAGGCGCAATCAACAATACAAGATGCTATAACTTATATAAAAATGCAACAAACTAAAAATTATGATTTATTAAGTGATAGCGAAAAATTATTAAAGATAGATAACTTTCAAGTTATGCCTACGAACGACCCAAAATTGTTAAAATTTTCATTTGAAATTTATAATCTAAATGGCGAAAATGTAAATGTTGGTGTAAGTATATGATGAATATAGTAACAGAAGGTATTTGCAACGATTTATTAGCAGTTCAATTAGAAAATGCTGTATTGGATTTGTCTTGGCAAGTAGATACCGATACATTAAAAAATATTTTAATAGAGCAGCATATTGATAAAGTTTTAAACTTTGTTGATACAGTTGATTTTTTGATTGAAATTGATAATGTTAATACATTTGATTCTATTAACCTAAAACAATATACTTTTTCTGAACTAGATAAAATATATAGAGGAAATATGGTTTATTCAGCCATTATTCCCTTTAATAAAAATCAGTTTGAAGAAACCAATTATTTCTTTAGAGTTAAAATATCAAATATTGAAGGAAATTTTAATATTATTGCTCACGATACTTTAACATCCGAAACTATAACTATTGAAGATGAATGGTCAAATCCACATCCATTTACAATTAGAAAAGATTTTACAAAAGATATTGTAGAACAAATGTACTTAACAGTAGCAGATTTTAATGCTTATAATAAAGAAGCAAAATCTGCGAATATGTACTATATTTTTCAAGCATTCGCAGATACATTAGATAAAGAATATGAATTTTCATTGGAAGATAAAAATAACCATTTTATAAATAAAATAAAACCAGACAATATAGCCAATATATTTGGTACTCTATTTAATTTTTCAAATTCAACTTCTATCAATATGGAAGAATACAGACGAATTATGAAAAATTTAATTATTGCCTATCAAAATGGTGGCGCGTGGAACTATGTTAAAAATGTACTTAAATATTTTGTAGGATGCACACCAGATTTATTAACATTTAAAAAATTTTATCCTTGGATATTAAGAAAACAAAATAATGTTGTAGTTGACCCACCTATAGAAGATAGAGTATATACAAATCCATCTTCAAATTATTATTTATATAAAGATGTTTTTGATTATTGGAAAAACAGAAACGAAATAATGTTGTTATCAGAAAGTTTTGAAAACTTTACATTTATAGTTCGTTCAAACAATTTTTTTAATATAAAAGTAGATACAGAAAAAATATCAAATGTATTAGATATTCTTAAATCAGTATATACAAAATACAATTTAAATATCGACCCATACGAAGAAGTACAAGAGGTAACAAATGCTATACTTGCTAATGAAGATAATTACTTGTTGGCAAATAACGAGAATGTAGTACAGTACTAGGTATGGTTTCATTTAGATTTTTATAATAAAAAATAAGAGGTTTAACGTGTCACAAAATACTTTTCCACAATTTACAAATATGATGCCTACCGCTGGAGATATTCAGTTGATTGTAGATTCATTAAGAGAAGAAGATAGAAGTAGAATTACGAAAGATGGAATTTTTACTCCTGGTATTGTGAATGAGCAATCAGATTACTTATCTGCAGGCACAAATGCAAATTCTATTAAAATTAAACCTTTTATTGCATATACATTAAGTGGTAATAGAGTAGAGGTAAGTTCTACTTGGGATAATCTTTATCCGCAAGGGTCTGTAATAAATGTAAGCGCAGAAAATTTAGCAGATGAATATAAAAATATTCCAGTTTGGTATTCTTATTCTAAAAACTATACAAACCTTACCGATAATAGCATTGAACAATCAATCAAATTAACAACATTGGGTAAGGGTTCTATTTTACATGGTATTAAAGTAAGAACAAACGAACTATTTAGCATTATAAATACTCCAGTTCAGCCAAATATTACGATTAGTATCGGTACATCAGAGGACCCAGTTAAATTTTTACCTGAAACTTCTGTGTCAGAATCAAATTTGGCTACCAATTTAAGTGTAATGAACTTGATGTATAGTTTGGATGATAATAACACAACAGATATCATTATTACATTTAAATCTGATTCTGCTGCTTTAAATACTTTAACAAGTGGTTCTATTACAGTTAATGTATGTATGGCAAATTTAAGTCAGTTCGACAACTCTGATTTAGATACTGTTGAAGGCGGTTATCAAATATCCAATACTTCAGTAGGTTCTTGGCAACCATCCACAACTTATCATATTGTAGCGAGATATGTTGAAGATTTAAGTAAATATGAATCCTTAAACTATACAGATAATAATGGAAATACAATTTCAACCACACCTGAACCTACAAGAGTTACCACAAATTATAAATTTTTTGCATTAAGAAAAACAGGTTCTGTAACGGATATTACAACTTCAAATGATGTTAAATTAGGCGAAGTAGTTACCGATAATTCTGGTACAATTACATCCATCAATATAAATGGAAAAAATCCTATAACTGGTAATTTGTATACTCAATATCTAACATTACCAGGATACAGATTTGTTAATAATATTGATGCTTCTCAAATCGCTGATGGAACAGTATCAAATACAAAATTTCAATATTTAAATACATTAACAAGTAATGTTCAAACGCAGTTAAATAGTAAACCTAGTTTATCTACAGATAATGTAATGACAGGTAAAAATACATTTACAGAACAAATTGTAGGTAGTATTGATAAAGTCAATGGGTTTACTGCTTATGCTACTCCAACTCCAAATAATTTATTAGTTTTGGATGAAAATGGAAAAATACCCGCAGATGCTATTTCTGAAAGTACAATCTCTAGCATTGGTAGTTTTTATACAGTATCTGGTGGTATTACAACTAATGGAAGAAGTGATTATCTAGAAGCCAATGATGCTAAAAATGGTGTTATTATAAAGGCGACTCAAGATAATCCACTTATTATAAACTATCCAAATGGTTCTGTAGAAAAAATTTACAACAATGTTGAAGTAGAAGGACTTTCTGCAGATGGATATTATTATTTAATTAAAGAAAAGAATGGAAACTACAATTTCTTGCCTACAAGTGGCGGTACAGAAGCAACCATACCTGTTGTAAGCAGTGGTAACAGTTTTTACTATAAAGGTCAAAATGGTTCTGTATCATCTTCTTTCCAATATGCTAGTGCATATAAGGCATTTGATGGAACAATCACTGATGGTGCTTTAATGGGTTCTGTAACCTATAAAAATTTTGCCCACATTGAAACAACAGGATTTTTACCTTCAAATGAACCTACATATATTGAAGTAACTTATCCAGTAGCCATAAATCCAACTGGTTTAGCACTTTGTTTTAGAAAAGAACAATATGATGCTACACCAAAAACCTTTATTTTTGAAGGTTCTAATGATGATGGTGTTACTTGGACACAACTTTATATCGCTAATAACTGCACTTGGAATATAGGTGAAATAAAATACATTGAAACATCTAACATTCAAACATTTAAGAAATTTAGAATTATTTTCAATGTAAATTCTGCAACAATAAATAACTATATGTTGGGCGAACAAACACGCGGTATAACAATGCCAATTATGTGTTATTATTGGCAGATTTATGCTACAAATACAGATACAACCAATAAAGGTAATATAGTAGAAGGCTATAAAATGCCATCTAATATGAATATCGGAAGTTATTTCCTTGATATTTCTAAAAAACCATTTACTGGATATAAGGTTATTGGTAATAATCAAACAACAGAAGTTAATTTTATTAAATTAGGTTTTGTAAATTTAACTGGTTATAATACCGACAATGTAATTTTGACTTGTTATCCATTCTGTTATAATACATTCACATTTTCAGATGAATTTGTAATAAGTCAAAATGACCCTATCGTATTTGACCATAACCTAGGAGTGATACCTAACATCATAAATGCACGATATGTATGTTTAGAAGATAATAATGGTTATACAGCAGGCGATATAATTACCGAAATGTATACTGCAACTTCTTATTGTACATTCTCGTTATTGGATGCTACAGAATTAAGCATAACTAGTTTAAAATTAAATCCTGGTAGCACAACTCAATCAATTTATATACGCCACAAAGAAACACACTTACCTGTACAAGTACCTGATGGTAAATGGGCGATGATTATTTATTGTAGCAGGGGTTGGTAGTATAAAAGGGATTAAATAAATAAGGCCATATCAATGATGGCCTTATTTATTTTGTCAACAATCTCATCTATTCCACTAATTAGGCAATATCTTCCCCTCAAGGACATCCCATTAGGCTAACCTTTTAGATGCCCTAATTCCCTAACTTTATAGAATAGATAAGATTTAAGTATTACTATAGTATAAAATTGTTTTAGTATAAATTATACACAAAAATATAAAAAATAAAAATAATACAATTTTATAACTAAAAAATAGAACTAAAATTGTTGTAATACAGTTAGGCTCGGGAATTGTTTACTACTTGTTACACAGACATCATAAATTAGTTATACATTCTTCAATCAATCTAATGTATTCAAATATTTAATAGCCCTGTACCATTAAATACTTTACTCGTAGAACACTTTTAACATCTTCCTTGAGTGATGACTTCGCGATCTATTCTTCTACTTACTTAACGCCTGATTGATTATTTAATGTCGCACTGGTCGACTGCACGACTAAGTAGTTTTACTGCTATAATATTTTACTAGTTTGATTTTTTGAAGTTTAATAGGTTGGTTTTTAGGTAAGTTAGGTTTTTTAATATATTATACTAAATTTATTTGGGGTGTCAACTTTTATTGAATTTTTTAAGAATTTAGTATAATATAGGTGTAGTTAAACTGAATAAGAGAGGAAAAGACATGTCTACGAAAGTATTAACTAAAACTCAAAAGGTGTATAATATGTTGGCTACAGGGAAAAATGTAAAACTTTCTACTGTTGCCAAAAAACTATATGGTTCTGATGATTACACATCAAAGGATAATGCTAGAAGAATTATTAACGAAATCCGCTATAATTCTGATTTGGATGTAGCATTAGTAGCCGAAGGAACTTATAAAGCCTTATAGTTGTTTATCTCCAGTGGGGGTACTCTCTCAATCAAGTATCCCCACACCTATTTTTATGAAACATATTAAAAATTTAATTTTAAATAACTTTCAGCAATGGAAAAAAGGTAACATTCAATTCAAAGAAGGATTGAATGTTATTGTTGGTAATACTGAAAGTGGAAAATCTACTTTATTCCGCGCTATTAATTCTGTTTTAACTGGTAAAATGCCAGAAGATTATGTCCGTAAAGGTACTAAAGGATGTGAAGTAGAAGTTCAATTTAGTGATGATACATTTTTTAAACGAAGTAGAACTAAAAAAGATAATATAGCCAATGCTAATGGAGTTATTTTTGAAAGGGTTGGTAAAGAAATACCTTTTGAATATTTTAATAAACTAGGCAAAACTAGCATTGAATTTGGTAGTAAAGAGTTAAGTTTATGCTCTTATAGTCAATTTGAACCACATTTTTTCATTACTCTTTCTGATTATGATAAATCTAAACTTATAGGTACGATTTGTGGTATTGATATTGTAGATAAGTTAGTGGATGCGATTAACAAAGATATTCGCTCTAATAATGCTAACATCAAGTTTTTAGATAATAAAATAAAAGAACAGGCCGAACAGCACGAAATTATTGAAAATCAGTTTAAAACCCTTGATGATAAGCATACAAAGTTATATTTATGTATAAATGCTCTTAAAGATGATTATAAAAGGCTGGAAAACCTATCTATATCAAGCCATAACCTTATTTTGTTTAATGATGGTATAAAGAGTGCAAAAGATGAATTAAATCGTTTAAAAGCCAAATTTAATCAATTTGATACCGAAAAAGTTGCTAAATTGAGCAAGTTTTTAGGGTTAAGAACTAAACTTGATGGGATTATTACTGATATTTCTAGTGTAAATTCTAACCTAAAAAAGTTAAAATTATCTGAAAATATAGACATTTCTAAAGCAAATTTGCTTGATGATTTAGTATTTTTAAAACAAAAATTGTTGGAACTTAATAATAAAACAACAGAAATCAATAAAAATTTAATGGAAACAGATAAACACATTGAATTTTTAGAAACTGAAAAAAGAACATTATTGGCTGATTATGATAAATGTCCTTTATGTGGGGGTATTTTATGAATTTAGTAATTGTTGGGGATCCACATATTAAATATACCGCGCCGACATTCAGAAAAGAAACTTATTTTCAAGAGTTAAAGGATAAGATTAACCAGATTAACATTATTGCTAAAGAAAATAATGCAAAAGTTCTTTGTTTAGGCGATTTCTTTAATAGTTATGTAGAAGATTATTTTGAACTTATTGTTTATGAACTTGCCGATATGATTTATGGTTGGCAATCTTTAATTGGGAATCACGATTGTAAAAGTGTTGATGGAAATTTGAAAGGAACAAGTTTTGGTGTTTTAGTTCAGATGGATACTATTAAAATACCTACTTGCGGTTCTTTTGATTATTTTCATTACTATAACAGAGAACAATTTACTGGTAAAAGTATAAATCAAGTCGCATTTATTCACGATTATATTATGCCAAATGGAACTAAAGAAAAGTTCGATTATAGGGAGTGTTTTGAAAATGACTATAAAATTGTTTTTTGTGGGCATTATCATTATCCTTTTGATGTGGTGGTTGGTCGAACCAGATATATAAATCCAGGTTCGTTGATGCGCTCAACAGTTAAAGAATTAGAATTAAATAGAACTCCAGAAGTTATTTTATTTAATTCCGATACAATGGAAGTTAAACATATTCCACTTAAAGTAAAACCTTTAGCAGATGTTTCTAATACTTTAGAAGAAAATAAGTTAGATAAAACTTTTGAAAGTAAATTCGCTAATATGCTGTTAGAAACAGATATTAGTGGCGATAATAATGATATTATAAACCTACTTAAAAAGAAAAACATTGAACCTAGTATAATATCTTATATAGAAAATAAATTGGAAGAGGTAAAATAATGATTGATAATGCTTTAGTGAACGAACTTTTAGAAAAATCTAAAAAGATTGAACAACAAATTGAAGAAGATAAAAAGAAGAGCCAAGAACTAAATAATAAACTTATCGAACTTAATACCAAAAAGCAACAAGTTTTAGATGAGTTAAAAAGTTTAGGGGTTACTGAAGAAACTTTGGATACTACTATTGAAACCTTATGCAAGGAAGTACAAAATGGAATTGCAAAATTTGAAGAACTCAATAAATAATATTGAAACTGTTTTTCTTAAAGTAAGAGAAGAATGGCAGAATAAAAAATATGAGTTAGAAATGTTATCTTCTAACATCGAAGATAACAAAAAAAGTTTGGCTAAATTGCAATCCGATAATAAAATAGCTGAAACTAGCAAAGAAGTTATTAACAACATTATTTTATCTACTCGTAACGAGGCCATAGAATTTATTGAAAATGTAGTAAATGCTGCTCTACTAGATGTTTTTCAAAATCCTAATCTTAAACTTAAATTACAATTAAACACAGAAGGTTCAAAAACTTCTATTTCTACTTTTATTGAAGAAAATGGGGAATTGTATGATATTGAATCCGCGCGCGGTGGCGGTTTAAGGGATTTGGTCAGTACAGCCATCTTAATTTGTTGTAGAGCAATTTCAAAACCTAAAATTGAATTACCACTTTTACTAGATGAAAGTTTTAAATTTTTACATAGTACAAAAGATAACCCTTTTAAGAGTAATGCTTTTAAGTTTTTAAGGGATGTAGCAAATAAACTTAACGAGCAAATTATTATCATCACAGGTGAAGATGATAATGAAGCAACTGATAATGCTGATAATGTTATTTATGTTGCTAAAAAGGGTAACGAATCCTATTTAGAAAATGATTGAATTGTATAATGAAGATTGTTTAACTCGTTTGGATTCTTTGATAGATAGTGGGGTAAAAGTTGATGCTATTTTAACTTCCCCACCTTATAATTTTGGCATTGATTATGGCGATTACAAAGATGATAAAGATTTTTCAGAATATTTTAATTGGTTAGATATTTGTTTTGATAAATTTATAAAAATTCTTAAATCGAGTGGAAGATTTATTATCAATATTCAGCCGATGTTTTCATCATATCAACCGACCCATCATATAATTTCTAGTATGTTACTTAAAAAAGGATTATTGTGGAAGGGTGAAATTTTGTGGGAAAAGAATAATTATAATTGCGCTTATACTGCTTGGGGAAGTTGGAAAAGTCCATCAAGTCCATATTTCAAATATACTTGGGAATTTATTGAAATATTCTGCAAAGATGATTATAAAAAAGATGGAAATAAGGAAGATATAGACATTACTGCAAACGAATTTAAACAGTGGGTATATGCCAAATGGTCTATAGCACCAGAACATACAGATTTTCATCCAGCACCTTTTCCAGAAGAATTACCGAGAAGATTGCTTAAATTATTAACCTATAAGCACGATTTAATATTGGATCCCTTTATGGGTTCTGGCACAACTGGAGTTGTTTGTAAAGAATTGGATAGAAATTTTATCGGAATAGAATTAGATAAAAAATATTTTGATGTGGCTGAAGAACGAATTAGTCGTGCACAAAAGATTAGAAAATTATTTTAGTATAATATAGGTATGACAAAGAGATTAACAGAAGAACAATTTTTACAAAGAGTAAATATGCTATGGGAACAATTCCATACTCGCCCAGAAATGTCTTCTGTTAATTATGAAGATTTTAAGAAGGAATGTTTTGAAGAATTTCAAAAACAAAAACAAATGACCGACGAAGAACTTGACTTTTATAGAAAAAGTAGTTATAATCGTATCATTAAGGAAACAGATAAACTAACAACAAAACAAGAAAAACAGAAACTCGAACAACAAGATAACCACACTATAACCATTCAAGATGAAATGAAATTTAATAACGGGGAAGATATGGTTGATGGGGATAAAAACTTGTGATGGGTGTCAATATTTAAATAAGAAGAGAAAGACAAACCCTTGTAATCTAGATTTACCAGCCGTTTATGATGCTAAAAGTGGCATTTATAAGCGGCCTTCTTCTTGCAAAAATAAGCCAAAAAAGGTTGACCCTAAAAAACAGTTACAAAAAATAAAAGACGAAGTTATAGATTTATTTCAAACTTATATCCGCTACCGCGATAACTTTACTTGTTGCTGTTGCGGATTTTTTATTGATAAAAACGACCCAGAAGCGAAAAAACTTATGCACGCAGGCCATTTTATAAGTAGAACCATTAAGCAATTATTGTTAGATGAGAAAAATGTAAATGCTCAATGTAGAAATTGTAATGGGCAGCAAGATTGGCAAGGCATAGACCCTAGATATTGCTCGTATATGGTTAAAAAATATGGCCCAGAAGTTTTTGATTATTTACAAGCCAAAAAATCAATTCCTTGGGTTGAGCCGACACTTGAAGAATGGATGGCTTTAAGGGATTTTTGGAAAGCGAAATTAGAGGAGTTTAAAATATGATAGATATTGATATTCCTCAATTTAAGAAAGGTGTTTCTGATATATGTAAATTATTTAAAACTATGTTTCAAAACGATAGAAATATTATTATTTCTAAAAATGATATCAATTACATAAATAATCTTGACCAATTATTTTCCCTTAAAACATCTAATAATACATCTTATAATTTCGCTATAAATTACACCTTAACTCAAATACAAAATTTTAGAGAAAATATTTGTATCAATCCAATTTTATACATAACTGCATTCGAACAATTAATAAGCGGAATTACTTCTTTTAGAGATTTAGAAAAATATGATTTTAAGAAGGTGGTTGACTTTCTTAAATGGTATTATGAAAATTCTAATTTATCAAAAGCAAAAATAAATAAATTGGATATTCAAAGATTATTCTATAAAGAGCGACAAGATAAATTTTTATCAAAGATTATAGATTTAGTATGTAATAGATGTAATGTAGAAATCGTTGAATCAAAGGTTAATAATCTTATCAAACATAAGTATTATAAATTAAGAGCAAATTATGTTTGCGGTCAACTATATGGTTCGGATTATAGAATTTTTATTACCGATACTCTTACCAAAGATTTATTTATTAAATTAGTTAATATTAAACTTCCTATATTAGTTCTTTGTAATAATGTCGATTTTGAAATAACAAATTCTTATAGATTATCCATTTTTAAAGTAACTCCTACTGAAATTCTAAAAAATTATGATTGTATTTGCTTACTTACTGGATTTGGAAGAGGCTATCAAAACCTAGATGTTGAAGAATTAAATAGTTATAGTTTTGGCGCGGTAAGAGAATTTAAATTTATAGAAGGAACTTTACAATTTTCTGGAACTGTTCAATATGAAGCAAAACAAGTAGAACAGTTTAATAAAAAAGAAACCCTTAATAAATACTATGCTTTACAAGGTAAAAATTTATTAATTGAATGCACAGAAGAATATTTAGAAAAGGTTAAATCAATAGTTTCTACCATAAAAGCATTACAAAATAATGGTATTTTTTATACAGAAACTAAAACATTAAAAGTAATTATGAAGTCATTTGATGATGATTCCAAATTGAAATGTTTTATATATGATTTAGCAAAAAATTATTTGAGTTTATTTCATTTTGATTATAATAAGATACAACAAGTGATAGATAATGGTGATCTATCGGCCAGTTTTAATGTTAATACTGGTAGTTATGATGAAGAGATATTTACCTCATTAGATTATTATCTAAACATCTTCGCACTCTTGGATAGTAATGTAAAAACTTTGGGTAAATTAGGGATTGGATGATGGCAGAAACCACATATGGGGTGCGAAAGTATACTTGCTCGGATAAAACTAAAAGACCCCAAAAAGGAAGTCAAAATTTAGAGAAATTAGAGAAGAGAAACTCAACACAAAGAAGGCTATATATCACATTGGATAATATAGATGAAATTTTTTCTGAAAATGATGATAAATATCCTGTTTGTTATGCCTTAATTTTTAATACAATTCAAGGCAAAGTAACTAAGTATTTTAATGGGCGCAGTTATGATAGAAAAAAGGAACTTTCTTACGATTGTATGAATGTTCTTTATAGCACATTAAAACGAAAACTATTGCGGATGAAAGATGCTCAAGGTTTACTGAACCCACCGCCTGTTTTATTCTTTTATTTAAGTCAATTCTTTAGATATGTAGAACTTGTTGTATTTAGTGTTGTTCATTATGGACAACAAGACCTAAAATATATGGTTCAAGAACCAGAAGATTTTGCTATAGATGCAATGCAAGGCGAGGAAGATGGTTTTATAAGTAAGGATGAGATGGATGATTATATTTTAGACCCTAAAACACTACTTAATGATGATAAAGTGATGTTGGAGACGGAAGATACTGATAATTCAGATAGAATAAAGAAATGCATTGATTCAAATAAATTATTAAGTGATAGGGAGAAATCGGTACTGTTTAGAATATATAAAAATTCATACTCTAGTTTTGGTAGCAAAGCATTAACAAATAGAGATAATGAAGTTTTGATAGGTATTCAAAACAGATTAAAAAATGACCCTGCATTGTTAAAGGATTTAGAGGAGATATTAAATGCCTAGCGGAAGAACAGCAATTTTAGACAATTCAGTACATGTTAAATACATATTAGATTGTATTTCTAAGGGTATTTCTGTACCTAATATTCAAAAAGGGTTATTACAGCGCGGATTTAAGGTGTCTGTTCCTACTATTAGAAATTATGTAAATAGAGTTAAGAAAAAGGGAATAAATATAAATAAATTTATTGTAGAGACCGAATCAACTGCGCTTGATATTAATAATAAAATAAAGGGTATTAAAAATTTATCAAGCATTTTTAATAGAAGAACTTATTTAATTCAAACCTTATTAGATAGAAGAAATAAGATGCTTGAATATGCTTCTGAAGGTCCCAGAACTGGTTGGGTGGAATCAGAATTAGAAAAATTACATAAATACATTGACGAGCATAAGGATAAACTTCCTTTAAATATGTATAATGAAATGATTTTGCAAATTGTATCAATACAAAGGTATGTTGGGCAAAACTTTTTAGATTCAAAATGTTATCCATCCATTGAAGATGCTATAAGAAAGAATACGATGGATATACACGAACTTTGTAAGTACATAGAACAATGGACATCTAGGTATGAAGTTGAGGCTTTAATGGAAAAATTATGTGAAGGATTAACAAAAGCCGCAGTTAATACCTTTGGTCCATTGTTAAAACGAGAAACTGAGAACTATAGAAAACAATATATTGATAAATTCCTAAGTGAAGTTGATACATTGATGAATGATTTAAAATCCTATCAGTTGGAGATAGAGGGTGAAAAATATGGTTCGGAAAAATAAACTTTGTGAAGATGAATTGATGACAGAATTTGATTTTACTAAAAATATTACAGTTAAGAATAAGTTGGATTATTCTCCCAAAATTTATACTATTAATTTTTGGCACGATTTCGACGACCCTAGAAATTATATACCATATTTTAAGGTATTAGAAGATGCACACGAAGAAGACCAAATAGTATTTTACTTTAATTCACCAGGTGGTGATGTTAGTACATTAAATTTGTTTTTAAATGCTCTTCGTAGATGCAAGAGTAAATATATTTTGGCCAGAGTGAATTATGCTGCAAGCGCGGCCGCATTGTTAGCATTATATTGTGATAATATAGAGTTTAATACAAATGCAACTTTAATGCTACACAACTATAAGGGTTTATTTTATGGTAAGGGTCAAGAAATCAAAGCAGATTTTGAACACAGTAATAAGAAATTTGAAGATATGCTAAAATACATCTGCAGAAAGATTTTGACCGATAAAGAAATAGAAGAACTTATTAATGGAAAGGACTTCTATTTTAGTGGTGAAGAGGCTGTAAAACGATTAAAAGCGCGTGCAAATGAAAAAATAAAGGAAGACAAGAAGAAAAAGAAAAATGGACTTAAATAACATTTTTGATGAATATTTTAAAGAGAGTGATGAACAAAATCCTGATGAAGTAATATGGGAAGAAACCCCACTTACTTTTAAGGAATTTGTTCATTCTCCAGAACATATGAACTTTCCGCCTTTATCAGAAAGGCAGATGGATGTGTTTGATTTTATGTTTGGAGATGATCCGAAGAAAATATTTGAAAATGAACATTATTTAAGCATTTTGGCTTGGGGTAAAGGTAGCGGAAAAGATACAATAGCATATCTTTGTACTCTTTATGTAGTGTATGTATTGTTATGTTGTAAAAATCCTACCAGTTTATTTAAGGGGGTGCATGCCGACTATTTAGATATTCTAAATGTGGCTTATTCATATCCACAGGCAATTCAAATCTTTTTTGCTAAATTAAGAAATGCAGTTAAAGATTGGAATTGGTTAAAAAATAAATATAGATATGTTGATTCTGGTCGTTCTATAAAAGACGATAAGAAGTACGAAACTATGGATATAGTAAATATCAAACAGGATATTATTATTTTCCCCAAAAAGATACGTGCTATGTCAAAATGTTCCCAACAAAATGCCGCAGAAGGTACAAACCTACTTGTATGGATTGCCGACGAGTTTAGTGCATTTTCCGATAAAAACAATAAATCAAATGCTATGGAAATGTTTGATACTTTAAGAACTTCTAGCACTACTCGTTTCCAAAATTATGGTAAGGGGTTTGTAATATCCTTTACTCGCTACAAAAATGATCCTATTTTGAAGTTAATTGATATGTACAAGGATGATATCAATGTTTATACAGATATAGCAAGTACATTCGAAGTTAAGCCAAAATCTGCTTTTAAAGGCGAATGGGGGAATTGGAATGGTATAGAGATGCCTGTATCTTTTATAAACGATTTTGAGATAAATCCAGAAGGAAGTAAGGCAAAATATCTATGTCAGCCACCAGATGCAGAAGACCCTTGGATTACTGAAAAGGGGTTATTGGAAGATAGTTTTGAAGATAGAGTACCTATGTTTGAATTTACAGAATCAATTCATCCAACTGTAAATGGAAATATGATACATAAGGATATTGTTAAAAAGAATTTTAATATTCCAAATATGACTTATGTATTGGCAGGTGATATTGGTTTAACAAATGATAGGTCTGTAATTACAATGTTCCACGACGAATCAACCTATTTACCAGATGGTTCAGTTAGAAAGCATTATGTACAAGATTTTTGTTTAACTTGGATACCAAATAAGAAAGAAAATAAGAAGGTAGATATCAATAATATAGAATATATTATTAAAAAGATTATTTTTGAATATAAAGTACCCATTGTTAAAATTATATTCGACCATTTTTCAAGCAGCCAACTATTAGATGAGTTGGCAAATAATGGGGTTTTAAGTCAACAATTTACACTCCGCGCAGAAAATTTTGTAAATTTTAAGAATTTGCTCTATACAGGTTGTATTGATTTAATACAAGATTCTGAAGTAGAAAATGAAATGAAACGACTTATAAATGGTACAAGAGGATTACCAGACCACCCAGAAGGAGAGCACGACGATAGATTTAGAGCCATTTGTTTAGCAGTAAATGATTTAGATGGTTCTGGTGGAAAAGATAATGTTGTAGTAACTCAAGATGGTATATTTTTGAAGGGAAGAAAGAAGAATTTATCAGGTGTGGGAACAGAAGGAGACACAATAAAAGCCCGATTTCATCAGCAGATGTCTATAGATGATGATGACACCTTTGATGCTATTCAAGCAGTTAATTTCGAAAACTAAAATAAATTCATTTATATTTTATATACTTATCGGGAGATTATTACAAAATGGCACAAGATGTCTATAAATTAACTACATTAAATCTTTTTGAAGATTTAAAAGATACAAACATTTCTAACAGCGAATTTAAAGAAATTATCGCTTCATATTCAAAATTAGGTCAAGAATATATAAAAGATAACCAAGTTGAGTTGTTTAAGGATTTAAACAAGCAAAAAGAAATTATTTTTTCTTACCTACCTTCGTTCAAAAAAGAAAGTTTAAAGAAAGTAGCCCACTTACATAAATCATTAGAAGCAGAAATGGGTAATATTGACGAAATTGATACCTTACAAACTCCCGAAAAACAGGTTCAATTTGTTAAAGTTGCTTATAATAATGGTAAGTGGACAATAAGTGCCAAGAATTTTGATAATGCCGAGTTCACTAACAAGGAAATTCCAGATGCTATCAATTGTTTAATTAGTGTGTGTGATAGATTGGATGAACAAGAAGCCGCTTATGCGCTGTGCCATGCCAAAAAAGCGGGTCTGTTCACTATGGCTGAATTACCCTATGTTAGAACAGAGGACTTCAATAATACAGCATTAGAAACTAGATATATTAAAGATCCTGGTACAACTTTAGGCCCAGTAGAACACTCTTGGGAATCTTCGGTTGATAATACAAATATGCCTGTTTCAAGGCAGATTGCCTCTGAAGATTTCCAAGAGATGGATAGCTTCAAAGATGAAGATGGTGATATTATTACCATTTCTTCAGTTAGCGGTGATGCTGTTATCACTTTTGATAACGATATCTACACTAAAGAAGAAGTGGAAGAAAATATTAGCAGTGGTCATTGGACAAAGGTTGAAGCGGCCTCTTCTGACATTAAATTAAAAAGATTGGAAAAAGAATTTGAAAGTATTGTTTCTGGTCTACAAGATAAATTAGTGTTAGACGAAGCGGCACAAAGATTGAAAGATGAATTATCTCAAAAAGTTGATGCATTAGTAAGTGGTAAACTTGAGCAATATGATGAGTTAAAAGCAACCATTGAGCCTAGATTAAAAAAGATTGCTGCTAAAATTGATGCTATTACAGCCGAAGATGATAAATCAATCAAGTTGTTCAAAACTTTAAAAGCGAAAATAGGTCAATATATATTAAATTATAGCAAGCCATTAGATAAATATCAGAGAAAGGCTGTTTCTAAAGTAGAAGATGTAGAAGCACTCCTTGAACAAGCACGCGCTTATGTATCTCCTAAAAACTTGAAAGCCTTTGAAGAAAATGTTGTAAATAAATTCTTCTATTTTAATACTAAATCTGAAGTTTTCAATTATGATTTAGATATGAAAAATCCTGAAAACCAAGAAATGGTAAATGAGCAGATAAACGAATTGAAAAAGAATATTAAAACTTCACAAGATAACAGTTTCTTGAAGGATGCTGCTTATGAAGAGTTAGATAGAATGTTAATTAATGGTGATTTGAATTTCAATCAGTACAATACCTTATCAGATTTAGCAGAAATAAATGCTAAACCTGTATTGAGTTCATTAAAAACCATTAAAGCATCTCTCAAAAAGGATGTTAGAGCCGACTTCTTGGGTTCTATAACAAATGTAGTAAAATCCTTGTTTAACTCTATGAAACAGTGGATTACAAGCACTTTAACCTATGTATTAGGCCAAGAAAAGGATGTAAAAGATTTAAACGAGCAATTAGAAGAACTTATTCAAGAGGGAGAATAGTAGATGATTGTGGTTAATAAAAGAAGTGGGCATAAATATATTGTTGCATCAATTATAAATATGCCCGAGCAAGAAAACTTGTATAAATTAGAAGATTCTAAAGGTAAATTTAGATTAGTTAAAGAGTCTTTAATAAATGAAAAATTTATTAAGAAAAGTGCCGAAACTGGTAAAGCGGTAGATTACTTTTCTGAATTAGATTTAATTAAAGATAAAGTAGTAGAACGAGTTAATAAGATTAATGAAGTTTTAAGATGGGTGGAATCAAGAAAATCTCTTCTAGGTAAAGATTCCCCAGAATATCAAAAATTGGAACAAGACGAAGAAAAGTATAAACAAGACCTTAAATATTATCAAAAGGTTTTGGAAACTGTAAAGGATAAAATCGTTGATTTCCAATCTCTCCAAAGTCGTGTTAATCTAGAAAGACAAATAGACCTACAAGAATTATATAATTCTATAGGTTTATCCCCAGAAAAACTAGAAAAGCAAGATGTCCAACTTACAACGGAAACCCCTTCCGAAGTAAAAGAAACAACAGAAGTAGTAAATAAATAGAGTAGTTTTAGATTAGTATAATATATATATGATAGATTATCATATATAGAGGTGGATTTTCTTATGATAAGTCCTTCCAACCTTATCAATTTTATCTCGGAATCTTTTTTGGACTACCCTGATAATAGTAGTTTATCTGTCATTTTTTATATGCCAGGCTGTGATAGAAACTGCATTGGGTGTCAAAATAAAGATTTACAAAGGTTTGAAGGATATTTAGAAGTTCCACTTTTAACAGATTTATTGTATTCTTATTGTGAAAAATCAAGAACTAATAAGTTATGCTTGCAAGGTGGCGACCCCTTATATAAAGAAAATCTTTATTTTACAAAGTATATTTTATTAAAACTTGGTAAGAAATTGGATATTTGCATATATACAGGCGCAACATTAACACAAGTAAAAAAACTTAATTTAGAAGGTTTTAAGTTTATTAAATGCGGTAAGTTTGATAGTTCTAAATATATAGGTTCAAAGAAAACAGATACCTATTTACAATTAGCAACCAGTAATCAACAATTATATGATAAAGATTTGAATTTAGTTTCAAAAGACGGAATTTATTATTTTTAATGGAGTAAGTATTATGGAAAACATAGAAGTAAAAAAACCACTTAAAGTTAATTTTAAAGGTAAGTACATCCCAAACGAAGAAGATAAACAATATCAAGTAGAATTAGATAAACTTACTGATAAAACATTTGCAGATGCGGGTAATACTAGAACCATTAAAAATATTAGGGAAACTTTAATTTGGGCATTAAAGAAAAAATATGGTAAAACAAATGGTGAATTAAAAGCAATTACTGATGGTTTATTAAAAATTCATGGTTTGCACGAAGATAATTTTGACCATATTAATTTATTTTCTAAATATATGACTAAAAACATCAATGATTTATCGATTGATGCTAATGCTAATAAATCAGAAAAGTCAGTTAAAGGAGTGCTAAAAGATTTAGAGTTAAGTTCTGATAAACTTATCGGCTATGATATGCTTTATCGTACTATGAAGGAAATGTATGGTCAGGATGAGGCAAAAAGATTAGCAGGCGAAATGTATGATTTATCTTTAGGTCTGGCCGACAGTTCAAATATTTTAATTCCTTATTGTTGGGCAATTGATGCTTCTAAACTAATTACAATGGGCAGAGATTTTGGAGTATTGCCTTCGAAACCATCTAAACGATTATCCTCTTATATTTCTGCTTTATGTGAAACAATCCATCAGTTAGCGAGCCATTTAGCAGGTGCTGTTGCTATTGGTTCATTCTTTACAGATGCTGCTCATATTTTGATTTACAAAGAGCGTATACCCTTGAAAGATATTAAAGAAAATAAGAAGATTAGAAAGCAGATTGAAAATGAGTTTCAACAATTTGTACATTCTGTAAACTTCCTTTCTAGAAATGGTAACGAAAGTCCTTTTACAAATATTTCTGTATTTGATAAAGAAAAATTAGATACATTCTTATCCGCAGATAACTATGGTTGGTTATTCCCAAATAGAATTGAAGTGTGTGTTGATAATAATATGAAAGGTGAAGAAGTAAATGGGGAATGTACCTATAAAGTATCTAAAGAAGAGTTCAAAGAGTTTGTAAAGGATTATGTTTTTGAATTGCAGAAGATATTTGTAGATTTTTTTGATAAGGGCGACCCGATGAATGGTGGTATTAATTATCGTTTTCCTGTTGTAACTGTAAACTTTTCAAAACATAAAAATGAAGAAACGGGTAGAGATGAGTTGGATCCACATAATGAACTTCTTGAATATATGATTAAGAAAGATATTTCTAAATATAATATCTTTACTTCATATGGTACAAAGATTTGTTCTTGCTGTCGTATGATTAACAACACAGAACTTATGGATATGGCCGCTTCTGTAAATAGTTTTGGTGGAAGTAATGTATCTTTAGGTTCACATAGAGTTGTTACTACAAATTTTGCTCGTATAGCCTATGAAGCAGAAGATTACGAAGAGTTTTTGGAAATTTTGAAAGATAGAGTTTACTCATCCGCTAAAATTTTAAAAGCGCATAGAGTATTGCTCACTAAATTAACTGAATTAGGTTTAGAACCATTTATTAAAAATGGTTGGATAAATATGAATAGAATGTTTAGTACATATGGTGTACTAGGCATTGTAGAAGCAGAACAAATTATTAAGCAAAAATTTGGAAAGAAAGATTTTGACTATATGGGCGATATATTAGTCAAGTTTAATACTTTATGTAAAGAGGCATCTGCTGAAAATGGTATTATTTTTAACATTGAACAAATTCCAGCCGAGAGTTTTGCAGTAAGATTGGCAGATGCGGATAAATTATTATATGGAAATCCTTATGGATTAGACCCACTTTATGGAAATCAATTTGTACCTCTTTGGAAGAAAGCAGGTATTTATGAAAGATTGGAAATTGATGGTAAATATAATCAATTATTAAGTGGTGGTGGTATTGTACACGCTCAAGCAAATAGTAAAGTTACTTCTACACAAGCCAAAAACATTATTTTACACGCAGTTGAGTGCGGATGCGAACACTTTGCTATAAATGTAGTTTATACACAGTGTACAGAATGCCATAATGTTGTTATAGGTAATGCTGATATTTGTCCAAAATGTGGCGGAAAGCATTTTGACCATTATTCTAGGGTTATTGGTTTCTTTACAAAGGTAGAAGATTGGAATCCAACTAGAAGGGATTGGGAATTCCAGCGCAGACAATTTGTTGACCTTAAACAAGCCGATAAAAAATAGTCTATCATTTATATTTAATATATAGATTTAGTAAGGGAAACATCATAAAATATGGCTAAAAAAGTAAAAGCATCAGAAGTTAAGAAAATGAATGATTTTATGCCTATATTGGCAAAAACAGAGAGTTCTTTTAAAAAGAAGGCCGATTTATCAACAGATATGGCTATGGATAGCAGTAGAGTACCTCTTTATTGGCAAGATCCTCTGTATGATAGCCAACTTATTATGTTTCCCGAGTACAATCTACCCGAGGCAAATAAGAGATATAGACATTATTATAAGTTTAATCCTATTTTATCTTCTTGTGTAGATGCTCATGCTACTTTCCCTTTATCTGATTTCCAAGTTCTTTGTGAAAATGAAGAAATAAGAGAATATTATCAATTTACAGCCGATAGATTAAATTTGCTAAATATTGCTGAAAATTCATTGAGAGATATTGCTCTATTAGGGGAGTCGGTTTATTTAGGTAATTGGGATGCGGTAAATTTGGAATGGGAAGAATGGGTACAATATCCACCAGAATTTGTGGATATTTTAACAGTTCCTGGTTCAAATAAACGAGTATTTACTATTAAACCAGACCCAGAAACAAAAAGAATTTTGCAAGAACAATCTGAAGCAAAAGATATTCTTTATAAAGCCTTGGAAAAACAAGATAAAGCATATTTACAAGCCGCAATTGAAGATAAGCCATATGTAATGCCAGATGCTAGAATAATGTATTTAGCAAATCAAGTAGATGGTTATTCTAAACGCGGTTATCCTTTAACAAAACGCGCTTTGCCAGATTTGATGTATGAACAAAAACTTCGTTCATTACAACACACCTTTGTAGAAAGACATTTATTCCCTATTAAAATCTTTAAATTGGGTTCGGAATCAATGGGATGGGTTCCTAGCAATAAGCATTTTCAACAATTTAAGAAATTGTTAATTCAAGCAGCGGGCGACCCAGATATGAGTTTAATTTATCATTTTGGCTTACAAGTTGATTATGTAGGTACGAAAGATAAAATTGAAAATTTAATACCACATTTCGAATTTACTACAAAGCGTATTATGCAAGCATTCTTTATGAATGATGCTTTAATGAATGGAGATGCGAGTTATGCAGGTCAAACTGCTAATACTCGTTTGTTAATGCATCGTTTTATGACGAAGAGAACAATGCTTGAACAAGCATTTATTAATAAGATTTATTTACCAATGGCCAGACAGCAGCAACTAATTAAGTCTACCATTGATGAAAAAAGAACTAGAACAATGGTAAAATCTAAACGATTTGCCAACACTAGATATTATTTACCAAGTTTTATGTGGCAAAAACAAAACTTGCTAAATAGCCAAGCGGAAAGACAATTTTTAATGCAGTTGTTTGAAAGAGATGCTATACCTTGGGGTATTATTAGAGATGTATTTGGTTTAGACCAAAAAGTAATCGATTATTATAGAAAAGAAGACCAAGCAACTCTTTCTAATGAATTAACTAGAGAAATTATTGACCAAACAGTTAAGGATGACCCTTCGCTTTCATTGAGATATGCTTTGGGCGAAGACCCTATTGAGTTGTTAAAGAATAAACTTAAACAAGATACTATTGCTCAAGATACTGAAAATAAATTGAATGAAAATGGACCAGATAAATCAGATGATATAGGTGGCGGTTTCGGCGGTGGTTTTGATAGTTCCGCACCTATAGATTTAGGACCAGATAGTTCAATGGAAACAGGAGAAGAACCTAGTTTAGATGAAACTGGGCCAAGTACAGGTGATGAAGGTGCTGAACCCCCTGCTGAACCACCTATGGAGTAAATTATATGAAATTTATAAGAGTATTAAAATCTAGCCTACCAAACGAAAATTCATTGGGCGAACTTATTGCCAATAACGAGCAAACTTTACAAAATTTTTGGAATTGGTTTAATGGTAGTAAGGTTGTTGATGAACAAGGTAGACCATTAGTTGTTTATCATGGAACCATGTCAGATTTTAATGAATTTAATACTAATTATGTTTTTTCAACAAATGATATAGAAACAGCAAAAAGATATGGACATACATTATCATTATATTTAAATATAAAAAATCCTTATATTATAAATGCCGATGGAGATATATGGAGTGAAGTTCAAATTCCAAAAGAAATTAAAGAAAATTTTTCATATCATATAGAGAATATTCAATATGAGATATACAGTGATGCTCAATTTGAAGAAGATGAAGAATATTATAGCAATGTATTACCTATAAGAGAAATTGTAGATATAATAAGTACAAATAGAGATATTATACAATGCGATGGAATTATAGTTAACGATATTAAAGAAGATGAAGGTATTGTAGACGATTATATAGTGTTTAACTCAAATCAGATAAAATCCATTAAAAATAATAATGCTTATAAATCTGAAGATAACAGTATATATGGTAGCAAGTTATGATTCTTACATTTCCAGATAAGATTTTGGTTGAGAATTTATGTCATGGACCTAAAGGAAAATATAAGATTTCTTGGTCTGCATCTCCTCTTGCAACTTCTTATAATATTTATAGATCCAGAACTCCTTATGGTTGTGCAGACCTGATTAATAATACAACTGAATTATATTATATAGATACAGATTTTGAAATTATTGATGGGACAGAATGTTATTATAGAATATCATCTGTTATGGCAGTTCCTGATAAAGATGGAAATATGATAGTTTCGGAATCAGAATTATCTAGATTTCAAGGCGCGCCTAATACTACAGAATATATGGAGACAACTGCTGGTACTTGGACAGACTCTAATAATACTAGATGGGATCCACATGATAATAAATATCCGAATGGCGAATCATCTTATATAGGTACTAATTATCTTCCATTAAATGTTTTAAGACGATATCAGTTTAATAAAATAGTTCGTGATGAGTTGTGGTTATTACAAGATCGTGGTGAACCAGTTTATCTTATTAAAAAGAAAAGAGTTAATTATGAAACAGATACCGAAGATGATGATAGAAGAGTTGGAAGAAAAAATAATGTTCAATATTTCTGTCCTATTATCATTTGGTCATCTATTGCAAGTCCAGGACAAACACATCTAGTAACTTATAGAGGGGCAGCATTAGAGAAAAATACAAGATGCTGGACTATCTATACACCTAAATTGGATGATGGGGATATTATTATTACCAAAGATAATAAGCGTTGGGAAATTCAAAATGTTACTTATCAAAGAAGTTGGCGCGGTTCTGTAACATGGCAAGCATATGATTTGAAAGCATTACCTGTAACTGACCCAGTTTATTCTCATCCACAATTAAAATGTTTAGATGGTTCTAAGTTATATCAAAAGAAACATTTCTGGCAGTAAAAATTGTTGGAGGGTTAAATGGGCAAAATTACATCTAAACAAGATGTTATTCGCGAATATAAATCGTTGTTAAACGATTTTCTATCAACAACAGGTTCAAATAAAATCACCAGAAAATATTATAGGGAACATTCAAAATTTCCTTATTTATATGAAAAATTTTTTGGCAGTTTTGATGAATTAAAGAAAACCTTTTCAATAGACCTACCTGAAAGAAAAATAATCAAAAAACGAGTAGTAATTTCTTCCATACTTCCTAATACAGAATTAGATAAAGATTTTATTCAAGCAATGGAAAACTATTGTTTGAATAATAATGCTCAATTATTATTAGTTCCTATAAAGGGTGTTCGTGGAGAAACAACTTTTGATGAAAAAATAATGGTTAGATATGGCGGTTATTTTACAACAGAAGCAACCTTTAATGAAAATCTTAAATTAGTAAATACAGGTATAACTGCAAATAATAAAAATCCTTTAGTAAGTATAAAAGAGTTAGGCCATAAAGAATATTCTACAATTGTAGCATCCACTAAACAATGTATGGAGATGATACCTTCCATAAATAAAGGTAAAACTCATTTAATTTATTTAACAGGCACTTGTTCTAAACCTATTTACAATAAGAATATAACTGGTACAATAAATGCAAATAACAATAAAGTAGGCGGTTTAGTAGTAGAGATAGAAAGTGATAGAATATTTTACATAAGAAATATTGAATGGATAAATGGATACTTTGTAGATTTAAATAAAGCCTATTATAAAGACCATATAGAAAATATACAAGCAGAAGCCATTGTAGCAGGGGATTTGCATTTAAGTGGCGACGAAGATGATAAAGCATTAGACTTATTAGATAAGGAAATGCGCCTACTTAAAGCAAAAAGGCTCGTAATTCACGATTTTTGTAGCCATAATACAATTAATCATCACGAACAAGATAATTGGATTAAAATGGCAAAATTGACAAATAAATTCCATAGTTTACAAGATGAGCATAAATATACCGCAGAAAGGTTTAACAAATTTGCTAAAGATTTAAAAAATGTTGAATTTATAGTTGTAAAAAGTAATCACGATAGATGGTTGCATAAGTATTTAGGAAATAGAAGTTTATGGATTAAAGATAATTGTAATGCTTTTTATGCTCATACCTTATGTGGATATGCTCTACAAGGTATGGATCCTTTTGAGGCCACTATGAGAACATTTTTAGATAAAAAATTAAATGTTAAATTTCTTATGGATGGGCAAACTTATAGAATAGCCGATACAGAACTATCTTTACATGGCGATATAGGAAATAATGGGGGACCTGCAACATTAAGAAGTATAGAATTAAGTGCTGGAAAATGTATTATAGGGCATAGTCATCAGCCTAGAATGGGTTTTTATGGAATACAAGTAGGAACAAATACAAAGGTCGATTTAGGTTATAATATTGGTGGTAGCAGTTGGCATAATGGTAATGCCAGTTTATATAAAGATGGGCATAAACAATTGCTTTTGGGTGTAAATTATAAGATTTCAATAAAATAATTGTTGACAAATCATTTATAATTTTGTAGTATATAATTTAGAGGTACTATAAATATGTACATTGATAATATTAAAAAATTGCACGACCAATTAAAAGAACTGATATTTGTATGTGATGATATAGAAACAGCAGATGCAGATGGTCAAGGGTATGATTTAGATAATCTCATATCTATTATTAATAAATGGATAAATTCATCAATATGGAATATGAAAAGTGATGAATTTAGAATGCATTTTGGAGAATGGGAAGATAAGGATTTAAGTGATGTATTTTGGCCTTATGCAGATACAGTAATAGAGATGAAAGATAAATTGCGGAAAGATTATAATAAGTTAGTAAGAATAGATTATAGATTGAAGGAAGAATTAAAAGTCAAATAAAAATTAGTATAATATGTATATATAGGAGAACAAGATGACAGAAAAAATCGAAGTTTCGTTGACTTTTAATGATTTTGCTAAAAATCACAAGTCAGCGATTGAACTAAAACAACTAGATGCTAAAAATTATAAGGCATTATTAACTGTTAAAGCGGTAGAAGACCAAACTAAAGATATTGGTTTTTCTGATGCTTGGAAAAAAGAATTAGCAGATAAAATTGCTGAATTAAAACCATTAGCAGAAGAAGAATTAAAATCAGCAAGCGAAAATATTAATACTTATTTATTCAATTTGGTAAAAGAAGTTATTGCTTATCATAGAGCAGTAGTAGAAATGCCAAAGGATGAAAAGATTAAAGAATTATCAAATACAATTCGTTCTATTATTGCCGCAGGTGGCGGTCAATTGGAAGCAGAATTTGTATTTAATTTAGTTAAAGTGTTGTACATTAAATAAGTATAATATAATTGATATTTGATAATATGATTGCGGAGAAGACAGCCAGTGCGGTCGGGAGTCTCATAAACTCTTCTAGATTGGTGCAACTCCAATCTCCGCTATAATTATAAGCAGATATATGTCGGAGGCAGAAGTGTATATCACAATATAGATTAATTACCTATTATTGTAAAATGCTTGGGAAACGCAGGTCGGGAATAGTGAACTTCGCGAATACATTGGCCGATAATACCGACAGCCCACGATTTAGGTGTAATAACCTAATAAAAAGGACATAAGGAATGGTAGTGCTCTTATGTGTGCCAATGGAATGGAGTGTGAATGCCTACTTACGCTTTAGGTAACTATAGTAAGTCCTAAAGAAGTGGTTCCAAGGGTACGGGAACTGAAAACTAGACCCATTAGTGTAGTTTCGGCTACCTTAAACAAACCGAATAACGCTTGGCTTTAAAATCTGACAATGGATGGAACGACTCCAATTAAAATAAAGTTCCTGCCAAGTTTGGATATAAGAGTATTGTAGCAATCCTTTAGATAATTTTCTTCTAAAGCAAAAAACTATAAGAAATTATATCTTAAATTACTAGAAAGGTAATACAGCAAGTGATGGTTTGTTGGCTTGTGAGGACAAGTTATTAACATAGTATCCTATTAGGTAGAGTTCATCACTACCGAGATAGGAGAGTTTAGATGACTAAACCTTAAACCGATGTCAGGAATGAAAAGTGTACTGACTTCCTCCTAGTAAGTAGTGATATTATATAAATGCTGTAAATATAGCGACTTGTGGCTAGTGATTACTATTTATATAATGTTTATTGACAACCTACTCGGGCTTAACTATATACGCGAGGACGCGAGAATAGACCGCCAAAACAGAGTTATAAGAGATACTAGTTAATTCTTATACAAGTTTTACCACTTTACTTGAGGAGCCATAAAGTGGATGATATTTTATTCCCTTGTGGTGAAACAGTATCACGATCGGCTGTTAACCGATTATTCTGGGGGCAGAACCCAGCGAGGGAGTTCACTTTAATTATGTTTTTTGATAGACTTAAAAATTGGTTATTTAAATATAACATAGAAACAGATGCTTATTCAGTTGGTGAGAAGATAAAAATATATGTGAGTTATATGTGTGGTAAAAACCATAATGAGTTTGGTGCTCGCGTGTGTAAATCAGATAAGTATAATCACTATAAAGACAGTATTTGTTTTAAAGATGAAGAAGATGTTTTGAATTGGGTATGTAACCATAAACCTAGTTTTATAAGTCTTATATGTAATATTGAAGACCATAAAGCATCGGATTTTTTTGGTATATTTGATAAACTACCCCAATATGTAAATAGAATAAAAGAATCATATTGGGAGAATGGTTTTAAGATATTTGATTAGATTTAAGCGGGTATAGTTCAGTTGGTTAGAACGCTGCCCTGTCAAGGCAGAGGTCGTCGGTTCGAGTCCGATTGCCCGCGAATTTTATTTATGAAATATTTAGCATTATTTATTTGTATATTTTTGCCCTTAATATCATATTCTAAAGTGACACTTAAAGCAACTGGATATGTAGTTGTTAGAATAGTTAGTAATGAACAACTTATAAATTCTGATACATTGGTTGAGAATAAACAAATAGGTAATGAATTAGTTTATAGTTATATAAAAGATAATACTATAAATTATGTATTTTAGATTTCGCGCTGATAGCTCAATTGGTTAGAGCATCCGACTCATAATCGGCAGGTTCAAGGTTCAAGTCCTTGTCGGCGCAGAAAATTAGTATAATATTATTCATAAGAGACTTCAAGGACCTGTTTCCTTTGTGCGGTGGTTTGCTACTACCACTGAAGTCGTAAAGTAGCACTCCTTTTGATAATTTTTATTGAGTTAGGACACACCTCGGACTCAATAAAAGTGGAAATGGGTGATGTAGAGGCCAAGGCTGTTCTACACTTCCATCTATTTTGAGGGATACTGGTACTCCCAATACCACAAAAAACCAGTATTTTATTTATTGGAGATAATAACAATGTACGAAGCATATGTACCTAAAGAAATATTTCTTACAAAAGGTATAGGTAGGCATAAAGAGAAATTAGCAAGTTTTGAAGAGGCATTAAGGGATGCTAAAATAGCAAGTTATAATATTGTTCCAGTCTCAAGTATTTTTCCACCACATTGTAAAATTATCTCAAAAGAAAAAGGTGTAAAGTTATTAAAACCAGGTCAAATTTTACATTGTGTAATTAGTAGAAATACTTGCAATGAAGCACGCAGATTAATATCTGCATCAGTAGGTGTAGCAATTCCAAAAGACCCTAATCAACATGGTTATTTATCGGAACATCATAGTTTTGGGGAAACAGAAAAACAAAGTGGAGATTATGCAGAAGATTTAGCAGCATTAATGTTATCTACTACTATTGGAATTGACTTTGATAATGATACTACTTGGGATCAAAAAGAACAGATTTGGAAAATGAGTGGTAAGATTGTAAAAACAACAAATATTACTCAATCAGCAATTTGCGCTGATGATGTATGGACAACAGTAGTGGCAGCGGCAGTATTTGCTAGTTAGTCATTTAGATTTTATTGTTATTTGAAAATTTATGGCCAGATGGCGGAATTGGTATACGCGACAGACTTAAAATCTGTTGGTTGCAAAATCTTGAGGGTTCGAGTCCCTCTCTGGCTATTTAAAATGCCTTCTTCGTCTATCAGTTAGGACATCAGATTTTCAATCTGAAGAGAGGAGTGCGACTCTCCTAGAAGGTAATTTGCCCTTATAGCTCAATGGATAGAGCACCCGCCTTCTAAGCGGATGATATAGGTTCGATTCCCATTAAGGGTAATAATTTAATGCTCAGTATGTTCCAATGGTGGGACAGCGGACTGTAAATCCGCCGCACTCGTGCATGGTAGGTTCGATCCCTACACTGAGCACCATTTTAATAACCACACGAACGATAGGGTAATGCCTAGTTGATATTTTGGTGTTTAAGTGAATTGCTTAACAGAGAAGGGCAACTCTGGGTATAAATGCCCAATATATTTTATCTACGTGTAGGATAGATGGTTATTCCGCGACACTTGGGCTGTCGAGATCGCAGGTTCGAATCCTGCCACGTAGACCATTTTGGAAAGGTGGCAGAGTGATTTATTGCACCGCTCTTGAAAAGCGGCAACGGAGATAACTTCGTTCGTGGGTTTAAATCCCACCCTTTCCGTTTTATTTATATAGATGATAACTAAAGCAATAATAAACTATGGAATGGGCGATGCACTTAATGCTAGAACATTCCTATTAAATTATTGTAAGCAAAAGAAATTGCCTACAAGTTCAATATCTATATATACTTTAAAATATTGGTGGATGTTCGAAGGATTAGGATTTAGAAGAAGTCTTAATAAAGATAGGTTTTTTAAATTGGTACCTTATAGAAATTTTGGAAAATATGATCTTCCAAAAATTTATAATGATAAGAAATTGGATTTATGTATCGCACATAATGCAGGCATAGATTTTAGTTTTGATTATATAGAATTTCTTCCAAAATATGAAGAACCTAATATAGATTTACCAGAAAAATTTATTACTTTTAATACTGGTTATGGGGAATTATCAGGAAAACCACACGATTTAGGTTATGTTTGTACAAAATCCTGGCCTGTCGAATATTGGCAAAAATTAGTAGATTTATTAAAGATTCCTTGTGTACAAATAGGGGCTGGAAAAAGTTGTAGTATAATAAATAATACAGCCTTAAATTTAGTAGATAAATTAAATATTAAGCAAAGTGCGGAAGTAATGAGAAAATCTTTGTTTCATATAGATATAGAGGGCGGTTTACCTATATTAAATCAGCATTTAGGCGGAAAATCAGTAGTATTATTTGGACCTACTGCTATAGAACAGCAAGGAAGAAGTTTTAATTTAAATTTAAGAGCAAATACTTGTACTCCTTGTTATGAGTGGGGAACAAACGATAAAAGTTTAGCAATGCTTAAAAAAGATTTACCTTGCAATGCTCATTGTATGAAGGATTTAAAACCAGAATATGTAGTAGATGAAATCTATAAGAACAAATGGTTATGAATAAAATTAAAAAATTAGGCGATATTTTAACAGTAGTTTTACCAATAAGTATAATTCCGATAATTTTATGGTTAAATAATTGGAAATCACTTATTGTTTTTGCAATTATTTATGGGTTAGGTAATTTAATTGTACAAGTATTAAAGGGCATTTTTGACGAACCTAGACCTAGAGAAACAGTTGGCGACCATGTTATTTATGTACATGGATATAGTCATAATGATGGGGAGAGTTTATGTTCTGGCCACGCTATGAGTGCTTGTCTACCTGCTTATTTTAGTTTATTCTTTATTAAGCCATTTTGGGTGTTTATACCATTTTTATTATTGGCTTGGCTATGTGGTTGGACAAGGATAAAAGTAAAAGCACATTGGTTTTTAGATGTGTTTCTATCAAATTTAATAGCATTTAACTGTTGTTTATTAGTGGCCTATATTTATTTTAAATTATTAGTATAATATATATAAATATTTGTTGCCGAAGTAGCTCAATTGGCAGAGCACTCGCTTTGTAAGCGAATGGTTGAAGGTTCGATTCCTTTCTTCGGCTAATAAAATTTAATAACTGTAACCTCATCATACCTCCTACAGTTATTATGCAACAAGAGAACTAAACAAGCCAGACTATTTTATAGTCTGGCTTTCTTTAGTATAATATATAATATATGATGGATATTCGAAATCCAATTGAATTTAGCGCGATGCTAACTAGTCTAAAACCATCTGTAATTAGTTCAACTTTATTACTAATGGAAATGATTAAAGATAATAAATCAGAAATAATAATAGATGAAGAAGACTCACATAATATTGTCGCTTTGCTTATGTATAATGCTATGATAAATGAAACTGTAGATTATAGTATTTTAGATGATTTTGATTTTGCTAAAGATGGTAAAATAATTTTAAAGAATGATAATAAAGATAAAGTTAGAGAGCACATAGAATTTTTGTTAAACTATATGTATTATCGAATAGAAGTTCCTATAGATATAGCAGTTTGTTAAAAGGAGAATTTATGAGTAGAATATTAGAACATGCAAAAGAAGAATTAAAATATGCAGGAATGAATATTAGTGAAGAAGGCTGTAATCCTAAAAATCCAAAAGATCCAATGGATGGTTATGTAAATGCATGTGCTAAAAATGCAATGGAATTATTGGAAGTATTTGTAAAAGCAGGACATAGTGGAATGTCAGCAGAAATTACATTAAATATTTTTAATAAACTTGCTAGACAAGAAAATTTAACTCCTTTAACAAATAATCCTGATGAGTGGATCAATTGTGGAGATTGGCTTAATAATACGTATCAAAGTAAAAGAAATTGTTCTTGTTTTAGTGACGATGGATTAAAAACATATCATAACCTTAATGAAAAGGAACCTAGAAAAAATTATCCATTGGAGGATTATAAAAAATGTATTTCAAAGTAGATAGAAAAGTTTTAAAGAAAGCATTAGTTTGGCTTAAAAGACAACCAAAAACTTACGTATTTGAAACAGATATTTTAGATGGCGACACAGGTAAACCTACAGGTAATAAATATAGAGAAGATTTTCCTAATAATAATGATGAGTATATTGAACAAATAGAATTTGCGCTTTATAAAACTAAAATGGATGAGTTTTATATTGATTATGATTTTGCTCAAGCAATTAGACCAGCATTATTAACTAAGAAGGCTAAAAAAGATGAATAAATTTTAACCACTGCGACAATTAATTTGTGAAGATTGCGGTACAAAATTTTTTGGTTTATATAATAAATATTGTACAAGTTGTATGCGAAAGAGAAAACAGTATAAATTGGGAGATAAAAAATGAGTTCTACACCTTTAAGACTTAAAAAATATGGAGTTAGTTCAACAGGTTTAATTGCGCCTATCATTAGAGAAGGTGATGATATTGCACAAATAACTGTGAATGCTGTATTAAATGCTATTGATAATATTGAAGATGGGGATATTGTAGGAATTACTGAATCTGTAGTTGCTCGCGCACAAGGTAATTATGTAACTATTGATGAAGTTGCTGAAGATATTAAAAGGCAGTTGAATAATCCTAAAGAAGTATTTTTAATAAAACCTATTTATTCTCGTAATCGTTTTGCAATGATTTTGAAAGCATTTGCTCGTGCAGTTTCAGAAACTGTGTATATCTATATGCCTTTAATTGATGAAGTTGGAAATGTATTAAGAAATCATCCTTTTACAGGTTTAAATTATGATGAATATTATAAGTCTATCGTAGAAGGAGAAGGTAAGAAATTTGTATTGGTAGAGAGTGATGCCGATTCGCACTTTGATGTTGTAAGAAGTGAAGTTCCTACAGTGAATTGTACTTTAAGACCAGATGAAATTGATGCGGAGATAGAATTTACATTAGCACATTTTTGTCACGATAAATGTGAATGGGGATTATTAGGATCTAATAAAGCAAGTGAAGAGAAATTAAAATTATTTCCATCAAAGAAATTTGCTAAAAAAGTAGTTGATTATGTAAGGGATGAAATTTATTATAAAACTGGTAAAAGAGTAGAAGTAATGGTTTATGGTGATGGTTGTTTCAAAGACCCAGTAGGTGGAATATGGGAGTTCGCAGACCCAGAAACTTCACCTGCTTATTCTGAAGGTTTAAAAGGAACTCCAAATGAATTAAAATTGAAGAATTTGGCAGATGAAAAGTTCAAAGATTTAAATGGTGCTACTTTAGGTATGGCTATTTATAATGAAATTGCTAATAAGCAAAAAGATTTAAAAGGTAATATGACTTCTCAAGGTACAACTCCTAGAAGATATGTTGACCTGTTAGCATCTTTAATGGATTTAACAAGTGGTAGCGGTGATAAAGGCACACCGATTGTTTATGTAAAAAGATATTTTGAAAATTTTGCTACGGAGAAATAAATGACTAGAATTTATACCGAGCCACAATTAGATTTTTGTGATGTATTATTTCAGCCAAAAAGAACTACATTAAATTCACGAAGTGATGCTGATGTATTAAGAAAATATAATTTTAAGTATTACCCTTATATTTTGGAATCTTGTGGAATTATGGCTTCAAATATGGCTACCACAGGAACATTTTATATGGATGAAGTGCTGTCTAAATATAAAGCAATTACTTGTTTACATAAACACTATCAACACGATATTTTGGATTTATCCTTTAATGATTACAATCAGTTAATGTTTATATCTACAGGTCTTAAAGAAGATAAGAATAAACTATTCAGATTATTGGAATCCAATACATTTATAAACAAAGTCTGTATAGATATTGCAAACGGATATATACCTAAACTTATCGATTTAGTAAAGGAATTAAGAGATAAGTTTCCTGGTCTATTGATAATGGCAGGTAATGTAGTAACTGGTGATATGGTTCAAGATTTGATTTTAAATGGCGCAGATATTGTTAAAGTAGGAATTGGACCAGGTAGTGTTTGTATAACTCGTTCTCAAACAGGAGTAGGCAGACCACAATTATCTACCATTCTTGAATGTGCAGATGCTGCTCATGGTGTTGGTGGAATGATTTGTGCAGATGGTGGTTGTACTTGTCCTGGGGATATTGCTAAAGCATTTGGCGCAGGTGCTGATTTTGTAATGTTAGGTGGTATGTTAGCAGGTACAGACGAAGCCTCTGGAGAATTAGTGAATATTGATGGAAAATCTTATAAACAATTTTATGGGATGTCATCAAGATTAGCGCAAGTAAAACATTTTGGTGGAATGAAAGAATATAGAACAACCGAAGGAAGAGAAAAGTTAATTCCTTATAAAGGTTCTGCTAAAGATGTTATTGAAGATATTTTAGGTGGTATTCGTTCTACTATGACTTATATAGGTGCAACGAGATTAAAAGATATTCCTAAATGTACATCTTTTTATACAGTAAATAGGCAATTAAATACAGTATTTGAAAATATGAAAGATATAGGGGGATGCAAATGACTTTATTGCAAGCATTAAACAATATAAACCCAGGTAATGTTATTAGTTGGGGAAATTCAGACGAAGTAGATTTTGTAGAAATATTTGTATTAGGCGATTGTTCTTTGAGATTTGCAGATTCTACAATGGAAATAAATTCAAAAAATATAGGTTCAGATGGGTGGACAAGAAAATGAAAGATAAACAAGAACTATTCGCCGAAAAAGTTAGAAAAATTACAAATGGAATAGCAGAACTTCTTATTGAAAAGAATAAGAGTTATGGTAATTCAGCATTAGAGCCTATAAATTGCTTTTATAAGGGTGATGCAGAAACCGCTATCAAAGTCCGTATAGACGACAAGTTATCTCGTATTATGCGCGGTAAAGAGTATAAGCAAGAAGATACCATTATGGATTTATTAGGTTATCTTGTTATTTTAAAAGTTAGTAAGGAAATGAAATAATGCCTAAAATTGACCTTTATCAAGGTGATTGCCTAGCAGTAATGGATAAACTAATAGCCGAAGGGGTTAAGGTGGATTTGGTGGTTACAAGTCCACCATACGATAATCTGCGAACATACAACAATACGCTGAATTGGAATTTTGATATTTTTAAGAATATAGCCAACAAGTTAAAAGACATTTTAGCAGACGGTGGTGTTATCGTTTGGGTGGTGGCAGATGCTACAATTAACGGGAGCGAAACAGGCTCATCTTTTAGGCAGGCATTATATTTCAAAGAAATTGGTTTTAATATACACGATACTATGATTTATCGGAAATTGAATTATGTGCCATTAACACATAATAGATATGAGCAAGAGTTTGAATATATGTTTTGTTTTAGTAAAGGAAAGCCAAAGACCTTTAATCCTATTAAAGTGCCTTGTAAATATGCTGGAACAGAAACTTGGGGTAATAGTTCTTTTTATAAAAAATCAGATGGCGAATTAGTAGATGTAGGAAAGAAAAAAGTAAATGATGAAAAAATAAAGGGAAATGTTTTTGAATATCGAACAGGAAGCGCAACCGAAAGTAAACAATATCATCATCCTGCTATGTTCCCATTAAAACTTGCACAAGACCACATAATTTCTTGGTCAAACGAAAACGACACCGTTTTAGACCCATTTATGGGTAGTGGCACAACAGGTGTGGCCTGCAAGATGTTAAACAGAAACTTTATTGGCATTGAATTAGATGAAAACTATTTTAAGATTGCCAAAGAAAGAATTGAAAATACAGTTGTGCCTAAAAGGTTATTTTAATGGAAGCATATTTATCTCGCGGTAAGAAATTTATAGGAGATAGTATTATACTAAAGTTTGACTACGACCAAACTTTAGTTAATTTTGTTAAAGCACTTCCTTTAAGATTTTATGACCCAGATACAAAAACTTGGGAGATACCATTAGAGCAATTTCCTAGGTTTATTGATTTTTATAAAAAACCGATTACTCTACATATTTTTTATTCAAAGCCAAAAGATAAAAAAGAATTGGAAATACCTAGTGATTATAAATTTCCTTTTAATCCGTATCCACATCAATTAGAAGGAATTAAATTTGGATTAAATCACGACAATTTTTTATTATCAGATCAACAAGGTTTGGGTAAAACAGTTCAATCCGCAACTATTGCTTGTATCCGTAAAAAGTTATATGGATATAAACATTGTTTAATTGTATGCGCCATCAATGGTTCTAAATATAATTGGAAGAAGGAATGTGAGTTGTTTACTGAAGAAAAAGCACATATTCTAGGTACAAGAACAACTAAAAATGGACACGAAGTTATTAAATCAAGTGTAGAGAAAATAGAAGATATAAATAATATTGATAACCTACCATTTTTTATTATTACCAATAAAGAAACATTGCGAAATAAAGATATTATTAAGGCATTAGAAAAACAATCAGATAAAATAGATATGTGTATTTATGATGAAATACATATGTCTAAAAATATTCAATCACAACAAGGTAAAGGATTATTAAAGGTAGATTGCGGATGCAAAATTGCTTTATCAGGTACACCAATTTTAAATAATCCATTAGATACCTATATGGTAATGAGATGGTTGGGATATGAAACCCATAGTATGACCGCTTATAAGCAAAGATATTGTGAATTTGGTGGTTATGGTGGGTATGAAATTGTTGGGTATAAAAACATAAACGAATTAAAAGAAAGGTTTAGTGGTGTTCAATTAAGAAGATTAAAGGAAAACTGCCTTAATTTACCGCCAAAAATATATGAAACCGAATATTTAGAATTATCTCAAAAACAAAGAATTTTATACAGTGAAGTATATAATGATATTGCCTTCAATGTAGATAATAAAGATTTAAGCCAAAACCCATTAGTTAGAACAATTAGGTTGAGGCAAGTTACAGCAAATCCAGCCATTTTGAGCGATAAAATAACAGATTCAGTAAAATATGATAGATGTATAGAGATGGTTGAAGAGTTAAGCAAAGAAGGCCGAAAATGCCTTATATTTAGCAATTGGGTAGATGTTATTAACCCATTGTATGTTTTACTCCAAAAATACAATCCTGCCCTAATAATAGGAGGAACAAAGGATATAGAGAAGGAAAAGAGCAAGTTAAATACAGACCCTACTTGTTCTTGTTGTTTAGGTACTATTGGTGCTATGGGAACATCCCACACATTAACTGGGGCAGATACTGTTATATTTTTAGATGAACCTTGGAATAGAGGTACAAAAGAACAGTGCGAAGATAGATGTTTTTTGAAAGGTACAGAAATTTTAACCCCTCTTGGTTTTAAATCCATAGAAGATATAAAAGTAGGGGATATGGTATACAGTGGAGATGGAAAAATTGTTAAAGTAAAAGATGCTTGGGTAACAAATTATAATGGAAATATTGCAAAAATAAAATTATGGGGGTCTAAAAAACCCATTTATTGTACAGAAGACCATAGATTTCTTGTTGATGGTAAGTGGATAGAAGCAAAACATTTATCTAAAGGTTCTATCTTATCATTTATAGAGAATAATAATAAAGACTATAATGATTTTATATATCCACCGAATTTATGTAAATGTAAGAGAATATTTATAGGAAATAAAGGTCAATTAATTACAAATGGTAGACTTATAAATGCAAAGCCTATAAAAATAACTGATGAATTTTTATATTTCTGTGGTTATTATTTAGGAGATGGATTTTCAAGAGTATCAGAGAGCGGAGGAAGTTGCATAGGTGTTTCAGGAAATACCTATAGTAAAATGGAAGCATTAAAATTATGTAATAAATGGTTTAAACAAGTAGGACTTAAAACAAGTTATTTTAAATCAAAAAAAGACAAGGGTAATGAAATAAGGTCTTATAGTAGAGAATATGCTTTATGGTTTAAATATTTATTTGGCGATAACACTTATGAAAAACATTTTCCAGATTTTATTTATAAACTAAGTAATAGACAGTTAGAAATTTTATTAAAAGGACTAAAAGATTCTGACGGTTATGTTAGAAAAACTCATCAATTTTCTTATTCAACCACTTCAAATAAATTATGTGCCAATGTATTATGGTTATTATCTGTTTGTGGTTATAAGCCTTCTTATAGTTGGAGTAAAAGTTCAAAATGTTTTGTTTTAAATTGTATTTTAAATAAAGATTCTTCTAATTATAGAATTAGAAGTGGAAAAATACGAAGTATAGAGTTTGAACATAAAAAAGATGTTGTTTATGATATTGAAGTAGAAGGAAATCATACTTTTGTTGTAAATAATATCGTTGTCCACAATTGCCATCGTATTGGTACTAAAAATACAGTAAATATTATTACCTTTATTTGTAAAAATACTATTGATGAGAGAATAAATCAAATAGTACAAGAAAAGGGTGAGTGGGCGGATTGTATTGTAGATGGAAAAGTTTTGAGAAAGTCCGAAGAAATTTTAAAGTTTTTATTATCGTAGGGGAATATATATGCCTAAAGATTGGGTTGGAAATAAAGCATCCACATTTAAGATGATAGCGGCCACAAACCATGCACCAGAAGGGTATGAAAGAGAGAGCAGAGATTTTTATGCTACAGAACCGAAAGCAGCAGAGTTATTATTAGAAGTAGAGCCGAATTTAACCAATATTTGGGAAAATGCTGCTGGAAAATGTCATCTTGCAAATGTATTCGAAAAAGCAGGTAAATTAGGTCGTAAATCAGACATTATAAATCGTATGGATGACCCAAATTTAGAAGTAAAAGATTTTTTAACTAGTAGTGGAAAGGGGTTATTAGGCAAAAAAGAAGTGTGGGATGGAGATATAGTTACAAATCCACCTTATGCATTTGCCCAAGAATGGGTAGAGAAATCTATAGAAACAGTTACCGAAGGTCATAAAGTTTGTTTGTTTTTAAAATTGACATTTTTAGAAGGACAAGCACGAAGGGAGATGTATAAGAAATATCCACCTAAAGTAGTGTATGTATGTTCTAGCAGAATATGTTGTGCTATGAATGGTGAGTTTGAAGTTGTTGATAAGAAAACAGGCAAAATGAAACCGATAGGTTCTGCAGTATGTTATGCTTGGTTTGTATGGGAAAAGGGGTTCAAAGGTGACCCAATAATTAAATGGATAAATTAAAGGACTGATTTTATGAAAATAAGAAATGTTTTATCACTTTTTGATGGTATATCTTGCGGTCAATTAGCATTACATAGAGCAGGTATAGAATATGACACATATTATGCTAGTGAAATAGATAAAAATCCTATTTACATTACTCAATATAATTTCCCCAATACAATTCAGTTAGGGGATGTAGAAAAATGGAAAGAATGGGATATTGATTGGAGTAAAATTGACTTGTTAATCGGCGGTAGTCCTTGTACAAATCTTTCAATCGCTGGAAACAGAGAGGGGTTAGAAGGAGAAGAATCAAGATTATTTTACTCTTATGTAGATATTCTTAATCATATTAAAAAGTTTAATCCTAATGTAAAATTTTTACTTGAAAATGTTGAGAGTATGAGTGATGAAAATAAAGGCATTATAAATAATTATATGGGGTGTAAGCCTGTTATGATAAATTCAGCATTACTTTCAGCACAAAATCGTAAAAGATATTATTGGGTTAATTGGCATTTGAAAAAGGAAAGTTTATTCGGACTTCCCACCTGCACGATACCACAGCCAAAAGACAAAGGCATTGTGCTAAAAGATATTTTAGAGAGTAGTGTTAAAGAAATTAAGGAGCCTAATTTAGCGCATTATTTGAGAGAGTTTGGTTCGAAAGGAAAAATATTACTGGATGATGAAAAAGCATCCACTTTAACTGCTGCTATGGGTGAAGGCGGTGGAAATGTTCCTTGTGTGGCAAATGAAGTTTCTCAAAAGTATTATTCTGGCAGAATTGTAGGGAGACCTTTAGATGAAAACGGAAAGAGAAAAGACAATGCCAATCTTGAACTTACGCAAGTTGTAGAAATAAGTTCCGACCCAAATAAAGCAAATAATTTAAGCACAGTTCAAAAAGATAATGTAATTGTAGAAAAAATAGATGCTAGTTGTTTAAGGTACGAAAGAACGGAAGAAGGTAAGAAATTAAGAAAACAGTATGAAAATGGTGAAATTAAACATGGTTATAATGAACATAGAATGTTATCACCTAGAACTGATGGTAAGACAAACACTCTTACAACTGTAGAAAAAGATAATATGATTTTTGAACCTATTTGTGTAAATAGCCAAAGTGGTCGAGCAGATGGTTTAGCAAAACAACCTTCTTGTGCGGATAGAATTTATGATGTTAATGGAAAAAGTGTAGCATTGGCGAGTGGGTGGAAACAAAATATAGCAGAACCTATGAATAATTTTGTTAAAAAGAAGTATGAAGAGTTTGCTACTGAAAAAGGGTATATTCCCACACAATTTAATCCCTATAATAAACAAGAAATTACTGATAAAGCACCTTCACAGACTACTAGAGCAGGTTCAACCGCAACAAGTAGCACTGTACTTATGTTCGAACCTTATAGATTAGGAACTTTAGAAGGTAGAAGTACAGGTCAAGCAAACAGAATATATTCAGTTCAAGGGAAATCTATTTGTTTAAATGCTAATGGCGGTGGTGGCGGTGCTAAAACTGGTTTATATAAAATAAATCTACCAGATGGGGAATATATTATAAGAAAACTTACTCCTATTGAATGCGAACGACTACAAACAGTGCCAGATAACTATACAGAATATGGTTTAAACGGAGATAAAAAGGTTAAAATTTCTAATGGTGCTCGATATAAAGCATTAGGAAATGGATGGACAGTAGATGTAATCAGTTATATATTTTCATTTTTAGTATAATATAGATACCGCAGAGAGAAACATATGATTGAGACCAATAAAATATACAATGCTGATTGTATTGAATTTATGGGGGATATGTCAAAGGAGAACCTAAAGGTGGATCTCGTTTTGACATCTCCCCCTTATAATACATCTAGAGTAACTGGTACTTTGGAAAATTATGAAAAAAGATACGATTGCTATCAAGAAGATAAAAGTAATGCCGATTATGACGAGTGGACATTAAATGTTTTTAAAGGGTTTGATAGTATTCTTAAAGAGAATGGGTGTGTAATTTATAATATTTCCTATGGCAACGAAAATCCAAGTCAAATGTTCACCTGTATCAATAAAATTTTAGTAGGAAGTAATTTTACTATAGCAGATGTTATAGGGTGGAAAAAGCATAGTGCTATACCTAATAATGTTAGCCATAATAAATTAACAAGAATTTTTGAATTTGTGTTCGTATTATGTAGAAAATCGGAATATTCTACTTTTTATTGTAATAAGAAGATGCTTAATAAAAGTATTACTGGCCAGAAAATATACGAGAATATTTATAATATAATTGATGCGCGAAATAATGATGAATCAACAAGTTTAAATAAGGCAACATTTAGCACAGAATTTGTTTGTAAACTTCTCAATATATACGGAAGGGAAAATGGATTGGTATTTGACCCTTTTATGGGTACAGGGACAACTGCTATCGCTTGTAAAAAATATGGTCTATCTTATTTAGGTACAGAACTATCAAAAGAACAATGCGAGCACGCCAACAGTAGATTGTCTGGTACTTCTTCCCCATTATTTAAACATAAGTTTAATTAATAGTATGAGATACGAAACTAAAAAGGGTTTATTTAAACCCAAACCACTACCTATTTCTAAAATTTATAATAATAGGATGGAAAATGACAAGAATTTTACTTACATAATTCTTAATTTTTCTAAAGAGCCTGTTATAATAAACTTATTGTTTGAATATGTAAAAAGTCTGCCTTTTACTTTAAGTTCAAAGTATTTTAAGAAACAGTTAAAATTATTAGAACCACTAACAGTTGATGAACAGATACGAATTATTAGTAAAACTGTTGAAAAAGGTTGGAAATCTTTACTTTTTGAATATAACCGAGTGGTTAAAGAACGATTGGGCGAGTTAGATAGCGAGTAGATATGGGTAAAATATTGAATGATAAGTATTATACCCCCAAAGAATTAGCAAAAAGGCTTATAGAAACTACTTTTTCTGTGTTGGGAAGGGATAATATAACAGATATCATCGAACCTTCTGCTGGGAATGGTTCTTTTTCTTCTCAAATTAACTGCAAAGCATACGATATAGAACCTTATGGCGAAGGTATTATTAAACAAGATTTTCTAACATTAAACTTGTTTTATAAGAAGGGTAGATTAATAATTGGAAATCCGCCTTTTGGAACTAATAATTGGATGTCGGTGAAGTTTTTTAAAAAGGCTTGTACATTAGGAGATTTTATAGCATTTATACAGCCTATATCTCAATTAGATAATAATATACAGATGTATTATTTTGATTTGGTGTATTCGGAAGATTTAGGTATTGTAACATATACAGATAGAAAATTACACTGCTGTTTTAATATATATAAAAGACCTAAATGTGGTATAAATACTAAACCAAGTTATGTTCTAAAAGATATAACTATAATTGAGCATAGAAGAAAGAAGGGAAATTATCAAACAGCAGAAAATAAGGAAATACTTCCCAATTATGATTATGCTATGTGTAATTGGGGAAATGGTAGTTTAGGTAAGGTACCTGAATTTGTTGGGCAGTATGCACAGGAAGTTTATTTTTATTGCCACAATAAGGAATTTTTGCCAAAAATGTTAGAATTATTAGAGTTCAATGCCATTAGAAAATATGTGAACTCAATAAGTATGAAGCGCATATCTGTGATGCGACTATACAAGTACCTTAAAGATAATATAGTAGGCATTAAATAGTATAAAATTTATTTTAGTAAAATATAAATATGAACGATAAATGTATTTTCTTTGATGTTTGCCAAACAAAAGAGCATTGTTCAGTAGATTGTATAAGGTATGCCGAAATGACATACCTTATCAATCATAGTGGTTTGCCCGCTACATTGATTAAGCGCAATACATTGACACCAGATAAAGTAGATTATGATGCTTTTATGTACTTGGCTGATATTAAGGATGAAATAGTAGATTTTGTCAATAATGGAAGAAATTTGTATATTTATTCCACTACTACTGGTAATGGTAAAACTACTTGGCTTTCAAAACTACTAAAATCTTATTTCAATCAAATTTGGGCAGGAAATGGTTTTAGAACCAGAGGCTATTATATTGACCTACCTGCATTTTTTATGGATCTAAAAGATGCTATCAATCATCCAAGCGACGATTTAGAAGAACGAAAGGAATTTCTAAAGAATGTAGATTTATTATGTGTTGATAGCATTTCTCCAATAACTGTAAGTGAATTTGAAATAAATCATTTGTCAAATATAGTTGACCATCGTATAAACAATGGTCTGGCCACAATATATGGGTCTAATTTAGATGAAAATGGCTTATTAAGGTTCTTCGGAACGAGGTTAAAAAGTCGTATATTCAATAGTTCAGAAATAATACGATTTCAGGGTGTTGATAGAAGGAGTCAGAAGTGGTCGACGCACAAATTTTAAGTAAAGTTTTAGATACAGGTAACATAGAAATTGTTACTCATAATGGTCTAAATTCCGAATATTTTCCAAACTATGAGAGTGAGTTTAAATTCATATTAGACCACTATCGTCAGTATGGTGTTGTACCAGATAAAGAAACTTTTCTTTCAAAGTTTCCAGATTTTACTATTGTAAAAGTAAACGAGTCAGATACTTACCTATTAGACCAACTAAACGAAAACTTCTTGTACAATAGGATGGTTCCTATTCTAACTAAAGTACAAGACTACCTAACTAAAGAAGAAGATAGCAGAAAGGCAGTAGAATATCTTCAGCAAGAACTTCCATTTTTAACAAGTAAATTAAGATTAGAAGCACAAGATATTGTTAAGAATGCTGATGTTCGTATTGAAGAACTTGAGAAAAGAAAAGATGGCAAGTATTTTATAACCACAGGATTTCGTGAGTTAGATAATGCTCTAATGGGTTGGCAACGCGGAGAAGATTTAGTAACAGTAATGGGTCGTACAAATGAGGGTAAGTCGTGGTGTTTATTAAAATTTTTAGAAGCAGCATGGTTGGCTGGATACAGAGTAGGTTTATATTCAGGTGAAATGAGTGGAATACAAGTTGGGTTTAGGTTTGATACTATTTACAATAATTTTTCAAATACTGTTTTAACTAAAGGTTCTCAAGACATTGAAGCATATAAAGAGTATGTTAAAGGGTTGAAAGAAAAAAATTCATTCTTTGTTATAACCCCAGAAGATATGGGTGGAAACTGTACAGTTACTAAACTAGAAGCATTTATCCAAAAGTATAAATTGGATATTTTAGGTGTCGACCAGTACAGTTTAATGGATGACGAAACCTTTAAACCAGGTCAACCACTTCGTGTAAAATATGATAACATCAGCAAAGGTTTATTTCAGTTAAGTTGTAAATATCATATTCCTGTATTAGCAGCAGTACAAGCAAACAGAGCATCAGTATCAAAAGATAAAAAGAATAAGGCTGAAGGTCCAAAATTAGAGCATATTTCAGAAGCAGATGCTATTGCTCATAATAGTTCTCGTGTTATTGCTATGCGCCAAAACGAAGGTAATCTTGAATTTGAAGTGGTTAAAAACAGAATAGGTGGTCGTAATGGAAGATATATTTATAGATGGCTGATTGATACAGGTAAGTTTGAATATGTTCCTACTTTAGCAAATAATGACAGTCAACAAGTAGAGCAAATTAAAAAACAGTTTAGAGATAAAGAGGACATATTTTAATGATAAATTCTATTGTTAAGGGCGATTGTTTAGAAGTTCTAAACAGTATAGAAGATAATAGTATTGATTGTATTTTTACTGATGTTCCTTACAAGCAAGATTTTCATAATAGGGGAATGAGTAAAGATAGACCTAACCATATGAAAATCAAAGAATATGGTAGCGATAGCGAACTCGATTATACAGCATTTTTTAATTTATGTATTTCTAAATTAAAGCATATAAATTTCTTTACTTTTTGTGATAAAGAAACTAAATTTGAATTTATAAAATTGGCTAAAGAAAGGGATTTTGGGTATAAGGAGTTATGCTTTTGTAAAACAAGTCCCGCGCCATTCTGTAATAATCAATGGCTACCAGATGTAGAGTATGGGATACACATATTTAAAGATTTAGAAGTAATGGGTTCATATGAAACAAAGAGGTCATTTTTTGTAATGGTTAATTTTAAAGAGCCAAACATTGACCATCCAACCGCTAAAAAGGTTTCAGTATGCTGTCAAATTCTTAAAAATATAACGAAGGAAGGTCAGTTAGTGCTCGACCCATTTAGTGGTAGTGGAACAACCGCGATTGCTTGTAGTAGAATAAAAAGAAATTTTATTTGTATTGAAAAGAATGAAGATTATTATAAAGCAAGTTGTGAAAGATTAAAAACAGAACAATCAAAAAAGAGATTATTTTAATGATAAAAGTAAATAATACCTATATAACAGCGAGTGTTGAAGATATAGTGGGTTTATTAAAAACCCATTTATCACTTATGGGCATCAATTTATTAAATCAAATTCGGCCTGGAAGAGATAATATACAAGTAACTTGCCCAATACATAATAATGGGCAAGAGAGAAAACCTTCTTGTGGCATAAGAACAACAGAAGAACAAGGTAAGGAAGTAGGTTCTGTTCACTGTTTTACTGATGACACAAAGGTAATAACATATGATGGAACAAAAAGGATAAAAGATATAGTTGGAAAAAAAGTTTTTGTATTAAATGGAAATGGATTTTGGGAACAAACTATTTTTAAGTCTTATGGTATTCAAGAACTTTATAAACTTACTTTAAGAAGAGATGGTCATTATAAGATTATATATACAACAAGTGATCATTTATGGAAAGTTAGAAGTAGAAAAAATTTTATACCTACAAAAGAACTAATAAAAAATCAGAGGTTAGAAAAAGCTGTTCCTAATAATATATCTCTAAATATAATAGATGAAGGTATTATACATGGATTTATATTTGGAGATGGAAGTATAAATAGAGTTTATAAAGACGGTACATTCAAGTATAGGGTTCATTTTTTTACAAATGATAAGATGAATGTTTGTAATAAATTTTTTAAGAATTTTGAAGGAGGCGAAGGATATAAAAATTATCCATATCCATACAAATTTGTTTCATCTAGTATTAATTATAAATCTCTTCCTATTACAAATAATTTAGATTATTTATATAGTTTTATTGTTGGGTGGTTTGCTGCAGATGGTTGTGTTTCACAAAATGGTGTGTGTTCTATTGCAAATATAGATGAAAAAAATATCGATTTTTTGGTAGATACTCTTCCAAAATTAGGTATAGCACATTTTGGAAAAAGATTTCAAAAAAGAGAACCTAATGATACTTATATAGATAAGGAATCAATTATATGGAAACTTACATTCGCTGTAAATACATTGCCAAATAATTTTTTTGTAAGATATTCTGAAAATCCTATTAATAGAGTAAAAAAATATGATAGACTTAAATGGACAGTGCAAAAGGTTGAAAAAACAAATACAAAACAAGAAGTGTTTTGTTGCGAAACAAAATCACATACATTCACTCTAGAAGATTTTATTTTGACCCATAATTGTTTTACTTGCGGATACACAGCATCATTACCTGTATTTATTAGTAATTGTTTTGGTAAAAGAGATGGTGGGAAATATGGTCAAAAATGGCTTTTAAAGCACTTTTCTGGTATAGATGGAGTAAGTGATAGAAAACCGATTATAGACCTTTCTAGGGGTAAAATAAGCCAAAATACAGATAAAACCTATATAAGCGAAGAAGAACTAGAATCCTATAGATATATCCATCCCTATATGTATAAGCGCGGTTTAACAGATGAAATTATTGAAAAATACGATATTGGGTATGATAAGAATACAGATTGTATAACAATGCCTATAAGGGATGAAAGCGGAAGAACTTTATTCTTTTGTAGACGTTCGGTAAAAAGTAAATTTTTTAGTTATCCAGAAGGGGTTGAAAAACCTATTTATGGCATATATGAGTTGCCAAAAGATTGTAAGGAATTAGTAGTTTGTGAGAGTGTATTTAATGCTTTAACCTGTGTAAAGTATGGTATTAGTGCCATCGCTTTATTAGGAACTGGAAATAAGTATCAGTATGAACAAATAAAGAGATTGCCAGTAAGAAAGATTATTTTAGGATTTGATGGTGATGATGCAGGTGATAGAGCAGCGATTAGATTTGCTCAAAATGTTACAAACAAGATTATTTGCAAATATGAAATTCCGCGCGGAAAAGATATAAACGATTTAAGTAAAGAAGAATTTTATAATTTAAAAATGGTGTCCATATGATAGATTTATTACAACCAATTATTAAATGGTCTGGGTCTAAAAGAAGTCAAGCATCTAAAATTGTATCTTTATTAAATGATACATATGAAATATATTATGAGCCATTTTGTGGTGGATGCTCAGTATTATTTTATATTTTAAATTATTGTCCAAATAGATTTAGTAAATATATTTGTTCAGATATAAATAGAGAGTTGATTGATACATTTAATATGATTAAAAATAACCCACAAGAAATTTTTAATAATTATAAAATAATGTGGAAAGAATTGAATAAAGATAATGACTTAGAACGAAAGAAAAATTATTTTAATAAAATTAGAGAAGAATTTAATAAAACAAAAGATGCCAAATTATTCTTTTTTATTATGCGAACAACAACTAATGGTATGCCTAGATATAATTCCAATGGTGAATTTAACAATTCATTTCATGTGACAAGAAAAGGAATAAATCCAAGTAGATTAGAAACAATTTTATATCAATGGAATAAATTATTAAATAGATTTAATGTGGAATTTTTACACTGCTCGTATGATTCTATAAAACCATCCAAATATGATTTTATGTATTTAGACCCGCCTTATGTTAATACCAGGGGTATGTATTATGGAACCATAGATTATGATAATTTATGGAGATTTTTAAAAAACTGTGATTGCGATTATTTTTTAAGTTTAGATGGAATCGCAGGTGATGAAATTAATATTGTAGATATTCCTAAAGAATTGTACAATCAACATCTTTTATTGTATAGTGGGAATTCTTCTTTTAGAAGGGTTATAGGAAAAAATACACATGTTAGTGTTAAAGAGAGTTTATATGTTAAAACTAATAAACCTCATAAAGAACAAATAAAATTATTTTAGTGTATGAAATACCGCGTGGTAAAGATATTAATGATTTAACTAAAGAAGAATTTGATGGGTTAAGAAAGGTTAGAGTATAATGTCCGATATAAAATTATACAAAGGTGATTGTTTGGATGTGCTGAACACACTAGATGCTAATAGTGTTGATTTGGTTGTTACTTCACCACCTTATGATGACCTTCGTGAGTATAATTCTGTTATTGATTGGAAACAATTAGCAACCGCTTTGTACAGAGTAATAAAAGAAGGCGGAGTTGTGGTGTGGAATGTTAATGATAAAGTTATTGATGGTTCTAAATCATTGACATCTTTTAAGCAATGTATTTTATTTAATGAAATTGGTTTTAATGTTAATGATGTTATGATTTGGAAAAAGGCTAATCCAATGCCACAAGTAAAACAGCCTAGGTATAATCAAGTATTCGAATATATGTTTATATTTTCTAAAGGAAAACCAAAAACATTCAATCCAATTATGGTAGATTGTAAATGTGCAGGTCAAAATTATGCTAGTACTTGTAAAAAGATTACTACAGGTAAAGAGCGCGAGTATAAAGAGTTTGAAATAAATAGTAAGAAGGTAGCCGATAATATTTGGGAATTTGCTATTTCTCAAAATAAAACAGAACACCCTGCTGTTTTTCCATTGGAGTTACCTTTAAAACATATAAAATCTTGGTCGAATAAAAACGAATTAGTATTGGATCCATTTATGGGTAGCGGTACTACAGGTATTGCTTGTAAGATGCTGTTTAGAAATTTTATAGGAATAGAAATAGATGAAAACTATTTTAAATTAGCGGAGAGAAGAATATCTGATACCTATGTTCCTACTCCATTATTTTAATTATGAAAAAGCAAATAAATAATATTTTTACGGATATACCAAAAACATTACTAAATTTAATTTCTAGTGTAATGGTCAATGGTGTAGTATATAAAAATTTAAAAGATTGGTGCGCCAATATAGTAGAAGGGGAAAATATTATTATAATAAATCCACTTAGTAGTACTAACAGAAAGGTTATTGTAAAAGAAGTAGCACTCCACGATACTCCATATTTTAAGTTTAATGAATTATATAATAACAACAATCCAATACCTATGGTAGAAATGTATGGAGTACTTTTGGAAGAAAAAGATAAAACTGTTAAAATGGATTTATGGGATAAAGAACATAAAGTGCATTGGTCTGGATGGCTATTAAGAAGTTGGATTTTAGAGTGGTAAAATGGATAATATTATTTTATATAATGATGATTGTTTTAATCGGTTATCTGGGTTAAGTAATATAGATTTGATTGTTACTGACCCACCATATTCTTTTAAGGCTAAAAAGATAAAAGAAGGTAGTGGTGGAACAGTTAATAATCTTAAAAAATTTGATGTGAGTTTATTGAAGTTGAACGATAAGGATTTAATAAATTCATATGATATAGCAAAATTTGGAGATTTAGTTTTTAATTTGCAAAATGAAGTAAATGCTTATTTTTGGTGTAATAAAAATCAAATTCCAGAATACCTAGATTTTTATGTAACTAAATATAAGTGTAAATTTGATATTATTTGTTGGCACAAGGTAAATGCATTACCTACATATGCGAATAAATATTTAACCGATACCGAGTATTTATTATATTTTCACAATGGTAAGGGTAAATGTTTTCCGCAGAATTATGAAGATGCTAAAACCTATTACATAACTATGATAAACCACAAGGATAAAAAGAAGTGGGATCACCCTACAATTAAACCTTTAGATATCACAATGAAAGTAATACGAAATAGTAGCAAAGAAGGTGAGTTAGTGTTAGACCCTTTTATGGGCAGTGGTACTACTGGTTTGGCCTGTAAGATATTGGGAAGAAAGTTTATAGGTATAGAGATAGCAGAAGATTATTTTAAGATGGCTGAAGATAGAATTTTTGAAAAGAAAGGGGGTTTGTTTTAATGAAGCCTACACGATACTATAGTTCTAGACAAGAAAAACAGATAGCCAAATCTATTGGTGGAAAGCAAGTTGCAAATTCAGGTGCTACTTCTTTTCATAAAGGTGATGTTAAAACAGCCGATTGGCTTATAGAGGCCAAAACAGTAACAAAGGTTAAAGATTCCTTTTCTATTAAGAAGGCTTGGCTTATAAAAAATCAAGAAGAAGCATTCGCTATGAATAGAAGATATGCTGCTCTTGCTTTTAATTTCGGGCCTGATGAAGAAAATTATTATGTAATTAGCGAGAAACTGTTTAAAGAATTAGTAAAATATATACAAGAGGACAGGGAGGTTTAAATGGCAACACTTGCAGTGAAGTATAGACCCACCACTTTTGAAGATGTGTGCGGTCAACAGAATATTATTACTATTCTTAATAATCAATTAAGCACAAAATCTTTCAAAAATGCTTACCTATTTTGCGGTCCATCAGGTTGTGGTAAAACAACAATGGCTCGTATATTTGCTAAAAAATTAAATAATGGTGGCGGTTCAATAATTGAAATAGATGCCGCTAGTAATAATGGTGTAGATGATGTTAGGCAAATTATAAAAGACGCTCAATTCTTACCATTAGATGGTTCATATAAAATATACATATTAGATGAGTGCCATTTATTTAGTACTGGTGCTTGGAATGCAATGCTTAAACTTATTGAAGAACCACCTGCTAAAACCATCTTTATTTTTTGTACTACCGACCCACAGAAAATACCTTCAACCATCATAGGTCGTGTACAAAGGTATAACTTTACAAAAATTAGTAGTAAGCAAATTATTGATAGATTAACTTATATTTTGAAGTCCGAAAATATAAATACTTTTGATGGTTCTTCTTTACAACTTATCGCTAGATTATCAAAGGGCGGTATGAGAGATAGCATAACCACACTTGAGAAATGCCTAGGATTTAGCAAAAACCTTACTGTAAGCAATATTACACAAGCCTTGGGGGTAGTGGGTTACGATAGTATGTTCTATGTGTTTAAAGCAATTATAGAGCATAAAACAGATGATGTTTTATCGCAGATAGAAACCCTTTATCTTAATGGGTTGGATATAAAGGTGTTTGTAGTAAGTTTTTTACAATTTGTATTGGACATTTCTAGATACATAGTAACAAAAGATTTTTGTGTTAGTTATCTTCCAGATGATTATAAATCAAAGATAGATGGATTATCACTTAATAAAGAGCAACTAGCAAATTTAGTGGATGGGTTGGTTAAATTAAATAGTTATATAAAGTATGAATCCAATCCATTTGTATTTGTTCAAGCATTTCTATTAAAGGTATCTATATAATGATTGGTCAGAAGTTATTTGCTACCTATTTAAGCAATTGGACTATACCGCCTCATTTTATTATTTTGAATGGGGAAGTAGGTTCTGGTCGTTCCACAATTATAGAAGAAATTAAGAAGAAATTTAAGTATAAATCGGTGTTATGCGGAACTTCTACAGAAGAAGTTAGGCAGATAGTAGATATGGCATACACTGTAGAGACACCTGTTTTTTATATATTTTACAATGGGGAAAAATTATCATCTAACGCTAAAAATGTGTTGCTTAAAGTAGTTGAAGAACAGCCTAAAAATGCATTTTTTATAATGAGAACAGAGTCTGGTACTATAGAAACATTAAAAAATCGTTCATTCTATTATAATATACAGCCATATTCTTCTTCGGAGTTAAAAGAGTATTTTTCTAAACAGAATAAAGAAGATGTTTATGATAATTATGGCGAAATATGTAAAAATATAGGGCAGATAAAAATATTTTTAGAGATGGATTATGAAGGGTTGATTGATTATTGTGATATGATTGTTACAAAGATTAATCGTGCGTCACAAGGTAATGTGTTTAATATAACACGAAAGATTGATTTTGGTGATAATCCTAATGGTTGGGATGTACAACTATTTATAAATGCTCTTGAGTGGAAGTTAAAAAATGCTTACAAAACAACCAAAGAAGATAGGTTTTTTCAAGCAATTTTTAGATTAAATTCTTTTAAGTCGCAGATTAAAATAAATGGTGTGAATAAATCGGTCGCATTAGATAATTTTTTACTAGGGTTGAGAACATTATTATGAACTTGGTTGAGTTAAAAACAAGAATGTCTAAAAAGGATATTCCTAATTTTTTAATTTTTACTGGCCCAGAACTTGGGGTTCTTAACACATATATTGGTAAAATAGGATCCATAATAAATACAGCAATTAAAAGAAGAGAAACTGTGTCGAGCGCATTGGAATTATGCCGAAGTAAATCTATTTTTAATAAAATAAATTTTGTAGTTGTAACAGATGACAATGATTTTTTAAAAAATGAAACTGCTTGGGATAAGGTAATTATGCAGTTAGGAGATAATATTTTATTACTCCACTATCATACATATGATAAACGATTAAAATTTTGGAATAAATTTGCAGACCAAACTGTCGTTTTTGATTACCTTAAACCAAATGTAATAGCAAAGCATTTGTGCAAAGATTATGGGTTAAGTGAATCTTTCGGAGAATTGATTGCAGAAGGGTGCGGATGTGATTATACTCGTTGCTTGTTAGAAGTAGATAAGATTAAAAATCTTTCTGATGCTACTCATCAATCTATAGATGAAGTGTGCTCAAACAATCTAAAAACAGGTATAATTTGTTTTGATAAAGATGTGAATATTAATCCATTTGTTGAAGCATTTTTAAGAAGAGATTTATCATTAGCATATTCACTATATGAAGAACTATTATTGCAAGGTGAGCCAGTTTTAAGGATGCTTTCTTTTCTGTATAATGCCTTTAAAAATGTTTTAATAGTGCAGACCGCTACAAGTACTTATAAACTGCGAGAAACCACAGGCATAACCTATTATGGAGAAATAGAAGGAAAAAAGTTTAAGGGCAATTATAGTGATGTAGAACTTGAAAATATACTATACATTTTGATGTGGTTAGAGCAAGGCATAAAGAGTGGCACAATACAGCCAGAATTTGTTGTTGATTTTTTGTTGGTAAATTTGTAATATAGGATTGTGTTATGAAATTCTTAAAACTAATATACAAGAAGTTTTTCGTCGGTAAAGAGAAGAAAACATATACTTGTTGTAGGAGGTGTGGTAAGCAATTAAAAAGTAAAGAAAGTCGTAAGTTGGGTTTAGGAAAATGTTGTTATAAAAAAGAGTTGTATAAAAATAAATTATTCTAAAAACTGTGGTTGTATGGGGAGGGTGAAATGAAGGTTGACAGTTATTCTTTTAGAGCCTTTTATTCAGGGCACTATGATTCAAAATTGGACTCAAAACCAGGTGAATACTTGGTAATGAACTACCAAAAAGCAACAAAACTACTAGACGATTCTCTCGTCGATTTATCTCAAAAATTTAAGACACAGGAGAAGTACCTAGCATTTAAGGAAAAATTGGAGAATTTAAAATCTCAATATTTTTCTGCTTTATGCAATAGGTATATGGGTGTTGTATTTAATTCTGGTCGTCGCATTATAAGTAATTCAATCTCTGACTCGGATATGATTAGTTATGGGGAAGAAGTACTGTTACAATGCGCTTTGAAATATAAGTTTGATAAGAAGATTTCTTTTATAACTTATTTTACCAATGCGGTGTTTAATATGTCTTACACATTAGTAAGAAAGAAACACTTTAGAGATTGGAATATAAATATGGCATCCTTGAACACACTAATGGAAATTGATGACCGAATAAGTGAGTTATCTGAAGATAAAAAATTTATTCCAGCCAAAAAGAAAAAGCCATTAGTAATAAAGCCATCAAAAATAAATGAAGAGTTAGATAAGATACTTTTTAACCCAGAATTGGCTGAATCTATAAAGGTTAAGTTGGGTATTAAGGATGACTTGTTTTTGCATTATTTAATATTGAAAACAAAGCACAAAAAGTCAACTATTAATTCCGACGAAACAGAAAAACTATCTTATTTAGAACCCATTTATGAAAATGACTATAACAATTTTAGTAAGATATATATGTATGAGTCAGATATTGACGATTACAGAGAAAAAATTCAAAAAAATCGTATAAAAGAGGAAATACTATGTCAAGAGTAACAACAGAACAAGCAAGAAAAATAACAACTTCAAATTCAAATGGCTATTTTAGCCTTAAAGATGATGGTGATAAAGCCACTGTTAGATTTATGTACAACAATGTTTCAGAAATTGAAACCTATTCTGTACACGATGTTACCATAAATGGGTTTAATAAGCATGTAGATTGCTTAAAAGATGCTGAAGGTAATGGAGTATGCCCATTTTGTGAAAAGGGTGTAAAACGAACTGCTAGAACATTTTTTAAACTGTACAATGTAGATAATGGCGCGGTTGAAATTTGGGATTGTGGTATTAAACGCGCACCAGGTTTAGAAAATATTTTAAAGATGTCTCGGTCGCCGAAGTTGGTAAATGATGTTTTTGAAATTGTACGACATGGTAAAGCAAAATCTACCGATACGACCTATGAACTTATTTATAAATCTTCTGATGATGTTACCTTGGAAGAACTTCCGAACTCACCAGACCTTTATAGTAAATATATTCTAAAGAAATCTCCCGAAGAAATGGAATATTATATTACTCATAATGAGTTCAAACCTACAGGTGAACAATCAGCCAAATCTGATGCTACTGTTACCAAAAGAGTAAATAGGAGTGTCTTTTAATGGCATTGTTCGCACCTAGGTCTAGTAGGGAACTCGATAAGAAGATAATACAGAAAGCACATTCTGTAAAAAGTGTTTTTGTCGGTAGTTCTAAAGGTGCAAAAAGGGGGCTATCTGAAAGGATAGCCTCCGCCGAAGTTGAAGTAAATAGATATTTTAGTAAGTTTAAAGATGATTTTTTAATTATTCGTACAGAAGAAGAATTAAAAAATTATGTAGATAATATTATAAAAGATGGAATTGTAGCCATCGATACAGAAACTGATGGGTTGGATACCTTTAACGGAACATTAGCAGGTATCTGTCTGTATAGTCCTTCAAATAAAGCATCCTATATTCCTGTTCACCATGTATCCTATATTACAGGGCAAGAAGTTAATAATCAACTAAAAGAAGATATTATTAAAAAGTACTTTGAAAGGGTAGTTAATGCTAATGTAAAAATAATTATGCATAATGCCTCTTTCGATTTAAAAGTATTTGCAAATTTAGTAGGTATTAGATTGCCTTGTTATTGGGATACAATGATTGCTTCTAATATTTTGAACGAAAATGAACCGCATGGTTTGAAAGCACTTCACGATAAATATTGCGGAGATGGTACAGGTGTATATAGCATTACAAATTTGTTTGAAGGAATTATATTTACTCACGTTCCGATAAAATTGGGTTATTTATATGCTGCTCGTGATGCTAAAATGACTTATGAGTTATATAAATATCAAAGCCAATTCCTATGTGAAAACCCATCAAAAGAACACGAAGATTTGAAGTCTTGTTATGATGTGTTTATGAACATAGAAATGCCATTGGTGCCTGTCATTTTAGATGCAGAACTGCGCGGAGTTAGATTAGATTTAGCAACTGCGGATAAATTGAAAGAAGAATATAATGCTAAATTGGCTGTTTGTAAGGAACAATTTACAGCGATAGTTGAACCGATAAAAGATTTAGTATTACAGTTTATTAGAACACATACTACAATTACATCTAAACCTAAACTTGAATGGCCTATCAATTTTGATTCACCACTGCAGATAAGTGAATTACTTTTTAATGTGCTAAAGGTAAGTGATAAAAATGGTAAGAGTACAGGTGTTAAAGAACTTAATGCTATTATGGAAAGCACCAAAAATGATACAGTTCGAAATTTAATTAAAACCTTACTTGAGTACAGAAAAGTACAAAAACTATTGACCACTTATATTGAGAAATTGCCTAATGAAGTAAATCCTAAAACAGGTAAAATTCACTGCAACTTCAATCAGTATGGAACAGTAACTGGTCGTATGAGTTCTAGTTCACCGAACTTACAAAATATTCCTTCAAAGAATAAAGAAATTAGAAAGATGTTTGTAGCAGATGAGGGGTATTGTTTAATCGGTGGAGATTATTCACAGCAAGAACCGCGTATTTTAGCACATATGAGTGGAGATGAGCAGTTAATACACGCATACACTACTGGTAAGGATTTATATGCACATGTAGGTTCTTTAGCCTTAAAAGTACCTTATGAAGATTGTTTGGAACATTACCCAGATGGTAGTGTAAATCAAGAAGGTAAATTAAGAAGAAGTAGAATGAAGGCCATTGTGTTGGCTTTAATGTATGGTAAAGGAACTAAAGCATTGGCAGCCGATTTGAAAATATCTTTGGAAGATGCCTCATCCCTTATGAAATCCTTTTTTACAGAATTTCCTAAAGTTAATGAGTTTATCAATAAATCACAATCATTCGCTAAATGTAATGGGTATGTAAAAACATTGTGGGGAAGAAAACGAAGGCTACCAGATATGCTTTTAGACCCTTATGAATTTAGTTATGCTAATGGGGTTAGTAGAGATTTTGACCCATTAGATGATATTGATAGTGATGAAACCAATGATTTAACTGTCGATCCAGTTTTAGTACAAAAATGGACAGCAAGATTAAATAAAGCATTTGGTTCTTTTAAGAAACGAGAAGTAATTCAGCAAGCATTAGCAGAAGATAATATTCAAATAAAGGAAAATAGTCTTAAAATTGCTGATGCTGAACGACAGACAGTAAATAGTATTATTCAAGGTTCGGCTGGAGATATGGTTAAACGCGCTAGTATTTTGTGTTATAACGATAAACGACTACAAGATATGGATTGCCATATTTTAATTTGGGTTCACGACGAAATAATTTCTACAGCACCTATCAAATATGCTAGGGAATGTGCAAAAATTATTGATGAAAATATGAAAAAAGCCGCAGATAAATTAGTAGTTCCTATGAAAACGGACTTTGAAATAACCAAAATTTGGTATGGTGAAGAAATTGATTTTAGTAAGATATAAATACAGAGGTACAAACAATGAACATTAAACTAAAAACTGAAGAACTAAAAGATGCAATTAATAAAATTGTAAAAGGTTTGGGAAATAATAAAATGTTGCCCATTACCGAAATGATAGGTATAAATGTAGATAAATCTACCTTGTCATTAGTATCTACTGATGGTACAAATAAAGTACAAGTAGTAATACCTATCGAAGGGGATAACGAACCTACATCTTTTGTGGTAAATGGTAAGACATTCTCTCAATTGGTTTTAAAAACAACAACAGAGTTTATCAATTTATCCGTAGAAGATGGAAAATTGGTTGTAAAGGGTAATGGTAGTTATTCTTTTTCATTTCCCACTGATGAAGATGGTGAATTTATTGTAATTCCAAATGTAGAAGTAGATAAGGATACTAAAGTTGAATTATCAGCCGAAGATTTGAAAAATTCTTACAATATCAATAAATCATCCGTATCAGTTACTATGGAAACCCCTGCATATACAGGTTTCTATTATGACGATAATGGATCTGTAGCCACAAATTCATTGAAAATTAGTTATGTAAATAAGAAATTATTTAGTAATCCTATCTTATTGAATGCAAAACTTGCAAGTTTGTTTTCTATATTACCAGAGGAAAAGGTATATGTTTATCAAGGAAATTCAGAAATTGCTTTTGAATCTGGTAATGTAACAATCCAAGGATTTAAAATGGATGATGTGAGCGAGTTCCCTATCAATGATATTATTCCATTTTTAACCGCCGATTTACCACATAAGGTTAGATTGAATAAAAAGGCATTATTAAACCTTTTAGAGCGCATCGCAGTATTTGTAACTCCCTTTGATAAAAACTCAATTAAAATTGATTTTACGAAGAATGGTGTGCGTGTATGGACATTGGATGGTATCAATAATGAAATTATTCCATATACAGATTCTGAAAATGTAGAAGAAACTTCAATCAAAGTGGATGTAACGAACTTTAAGGATTTAGTAGGTTCTAACCCAGAAGAAGAATTAGTAATTATGTATGGGCATCCAGCGGCCATTAAAATGACCTTTGGAAATGTTTCTCAAGTATTAGCACTAGTAGGTGAATAATGCGCTTATTTAGTGAACCAGACCAAAGTATTGCTACTAATTTTTTGAACGATTTAGAGAAATCTATTTATATAGATTCTAAACCTTCAAAAGATACGAAGAGCACATATTATAAACCTTCTTCACTAAATTGTTTGCGTATGATGTACTACTATCGAACAAATACAAAGATAGATGGGGCAGTTAGACCTGCCTCATCTATCGGTATACTTCATAGTGGGGAAGATAGACATTTAAGAATACAAAAAGCCATTACAAATATGAAAAATAATGGCTTTGATTGTGAATGGGTTGATGTAGAAACATACATAAAAGAAAATAAATTAACAAATTTAGAAGTAATCTCCAAAAAAGAGTACGAAACTACAGTACATAATAAAGAACTTGATTTGTTATTTTTATGTGATGGCATAGTTAAAATAAATGGAAAATATTTTATTATAGAAATTAAAACTGAAAACTCAAGTTCTTTTTATAATCGACTTGCAGTAGCGGAAGAACATAAACATCAAGCGGCCTGTTACTCAATATCTTTTAACATAAACTATGTTATTTTTATTTATGAAAATAGGGATTTATGTTTAAAGAAATCGTTTTTATTTTATGTTCCTGTTTCGTTGAAAAACGAAGTGGTAGGTATGATAGAAAGATGCAATGAGTTTGTTGAGAAGAAAGAATTGCCTACTAAAATTGTGTGTAAGTTTTGTACTTACTGCGACTATAAGAAAAAATGTTCAAAAAATGAGGCTTAAATATGTCAAAAATAGAACTTGGATCCAATATAAAAGAAGAATTAATAGAGGTTGAGCGCGTAAATTTAGAAAATAAAAGTGCCGATATAGAGAAGATAGTAAACAAGGTAATAAATACCTATGCATCAGAACTAGATGCATTAGTTCGTAATATAGATATGAAAGTTAGAAATCAAGAACTAGATGGATTTTCTGACCAAGAACTAGAAAGTTATTGTTTGAAATTATCTTCTTTTATGTATTTTGCTGCCGCTGGCCAAGAATTAATAGGGTTAAGAGAAGATATAGCAACAGCATTAAACAAAGAAGATTATAACAATAAATATGCTGAAGCAACAGGTACTATCAATGATAAAAAAGCAACTGCAGAATTGGAATCACAAAGTTCTATGTTGGTAGAGTTAATTTATGATAGAGCCGAAAAGATGATGAACTCAAAATTAACCTATGCGACACACTTATTAGGGTCTATAAAAAGAGTACTTAATAGAAGAATTGAACAGATGAAAATGAACCCAACAACTGTAACATATACAGATTCAACTAAATAAGGAGTAAGTATGAATAAATTAGATGAACTGATGAAAGAGGTAAATAAAAAATTTAAGGACGAGATTTTTGTAAAGGGTGTAAAGTGGGAAGACACTAATGATAAAATACCATTTTCAAGTCCACGCGCAAACTATATGACTTATGGTGGAATCCCATTAGGTCGTGCAGTACAATTTTTTGGGGTAAATTCTGGCGGTAAAACAACTACATCATTAGATATTGTAGCCAATGCTCAAAAGTTATTTGAAAGAATGGCGATTAAAAATGATGAGCCAGAAAAAGAAATTTTATTTATTGACGCAGAAAATACCCTAGATGAACTGTGGGCAACTAAATTAGGTGTAAATTTAGATAAATTGCGAATATTAAGACCACAAGCACAATCAGCCGAAGATATATTCCAAATCATTTTAGATGCTGTAAATACAGGTGAATTAGGGTTGGTAGTCCTTGATAGTGTAGGTGTTCTTTTAAGTAATGCTGCTTGGGAAGCAAATATGGATGAAAGAACCTATTGTGGTATTGCTGGGCCTTTAACAACTTTTGTTGGAAAGATAACTCCATTATTGCATAGATATCACACTACTCTTATTTATATTAACCAAATTCGTGATGTATTAAATGCTCGTATTCCTATGCAGAGCACACCAGGTGGTCGTGCCTTATCACATAGTTTATCATTAAACATTAAATTTTGGAAAGGTTCGTTTATCGATGAATTGGGTGCTGAAATGAAATCCTCTTCAGAAAACCCTGCAGGCAATTTAGTTATGATGTCGATTGAAAAAACAAAGGTGTGTAGACCAGATAGAAGAACAGGTTTTTATACATTAAATTATAAAGATGGCATTGATAAAATAAATGACTTAGTTGATTTGTGTATGAAAGAAGGTATTGTTGAACAATCTGGCGCGTGGTTCACTGTAAATAATTGGACAAAACTAATTGAAACAGGTGAAATTGAACCCGCAAAAGTTGACGGAAAAAATATTCTTAAATTTCAGGGCAGACCTAAATTAGTACAATATTTAAAGGACAATGAACATATCACCAATTCTATTAGTGAATGTGTATTAAAATTATTAAATAAGGAAAATTAATATGGATAATATAACAGAAAAATTAAATGGCGCAACAAAAGAAGAGTTGGATATTCTTAACTCAAAGGTAGATACAGCCACAGAAGAAATGGGTAAAATCAATGGTAAAAAGGATATGATTAAAATTCTAAAGAAGGATTTTACTGATAACTTACTTACTGCTGTAAAAGAAGAATTTCCTAAGGCTAATTTAAAGCGCGAGGAAAAAGTACTAAAAGGGTTATTTGGTAAATTATTAAAAAGCCAAGTAGATGTGGATGCAGAAGATAAGGATGGGTTAGTAGTTGCTGGATATCTACGAAAAAAAGTAGAAGAAATGGTTATGCTAATCTATGCTTATAGATATTTAAAAGACCAATCTATTAATAGAATGTTTGAAAGTTATGGTATTAAATTAGATTATGAACCTATTGAAACTAAATTAAAATATTTAGCAGGTACTACTTTTAAAGAATCTGTTACCACTTATGTAAATCAAGCAGTTGAATTACAAGTAGATAGTGATAATATTAAAACTAACATTGAAGAAAATATTTATAATGAAATTCCAGCCACTTTGAAATATAATAAAGATGTGAACCCATCTGGAATTAAAAAAAGTATTTTTAAGAAGTTTTCATTATTAAAACTGTTAAAGAAAATTAATTTGATTAAAGCAAAACACAGTTATGAAAAAATGGCAGTCGCCGCTGAAGTCAGTAGTCGTGCAAATACTTTAGCAGTTGCTATCGCCGATAACTTAGTTTCTGATGGGAAGGAAGCAATTTAATATGAGAGCACAGGTATTAAGTATAGATAATCATTATGCATATAGAATAATGTACACAGCAGCAAGAACTTGTTATTCTAAAGACTCACCTATTGATATTTTTTATAATAGTGCGAGTAAGGATGTTTCCGATATGGAAAAGGTTATTTGCAAAGCATTGGATGCAGGTCATTTATCTATAGCAGAGCATTATCAATTTAATATCTTAATTGAAGGTGTAAGCAGAGCATTAACTCATCAATTAGTTAGACATAGACATTGTACTTTTAGCCAACAAAGCCAAAGATATTGTAAATTGGATAAAGGTTTTGACTATCTTATTCCAGAAAGTATAAAACAAAATGCAGAGTTGGAAGAAGGATTTAAAATTGCAATGAATAGTTTATCTGATTTTTATGATATTTTAATTGCTGAAGGCATTAAACCAGAAGATGCTAGATTTATTTTGCCTAATGCCTGTGCCTCTAATATTGTTTTAACCTGTAATTTGCGCGAACTTATGCATATTTGTAATGAAAGATTATGCACTTGTGCACAAACAGAAATAAGAGTATTATTTGGCGAGATAACAAAACAAGTCGTTGATGGATTACCTTTAGCAAAAAAATATTTGGTTCCTAAATGCGAACTATTAGGGTACTGTAATGAAATTCCCAATAGAAGTTGCGGAAGAAAAATACTTAAAGAAAAATTATTTACTAAATAAATTAAAATTAGTATAATATAAGTATGATTACATTTTTAATAGTATATAAACACAATGCCTCTATATCTGAATACAAAAATATGAAATTTGTATCGGATGGCGCGCCTAGTTTATCAGAAATTCAACTAAAAATCATTGACCTTCATAAATGGAAAGTCAATGATTTTGCTATTATTAACATATTACCTATTAAAACAGAACTATTCGAACATGGAAAATAATTATTTACAAAATTGAAAAAATTTAGTATGATATAAGTGTAAGAACAAAAACTAAAAAAACAGGAGTGTAAAATGTTAGTAAAAAATGTAAAAGTATGTACCCACTGTAAAAAACAATTGCCAGTAACGGAGTTCTATGTCGATAGACATTCAAAGGATGGACTTCAAAATTGGTGTAAATCTTGTAAAAATGAATCAAACCGAAAAAATCAACTCAAGATTAAAAATCAAAAAAGAAACACAGAACTAAAACGATTATCACATTATCACTTAAAGCATGGTCTTGAGTATGAATTAAGGGGCGATAAATTACACAAAGGTTTAAGAAAATATGTTGTTTATAAATGTTTAGATTGCGGTAAAGAAGTTGAATCTAAAGTAACGACCGCTTGGGAACATAAATTTAAATGTGATGATTGTTTAGAAAAAAGTCTTGCTAATAAACCACAAAAACGAGCCTACAGAAAAAAGAATGTAATTAAAACAAGGCAAGAGCCTTATGAAATTCCGCATTTCAATGTGGATAAATTAAATGATGTAGAACAAAAACAAATTCGTAGAAGATATTATAGGGAAAATGACCCTATTATTAAAGTAATTGTAGTTCCTGTTCCACAACCTCAAACAGAAAATAGATTTACCAAATGGCTTAAAGGGTTATTTGGTAAAAAAGACTTACAGTAGTATCAAGTACCTAAGAAAATAACACTAGTTTGCCAGTTCTAGTACCTCAATAAAAACTGGCAATTTTATAAAAGGGTGGGGATTTATATGAGTACAGGAGAAAAGTTGTTTGTAGGTATAATTACAGCATTTATTTTAGGTTTTAGCACTGCTATTTATGTATGGTCACATTGGATAGATGACACACCGAAAGAAGTGATGGTAGAAGTTCCACAATCACTAGTAATAGAAATTCCGCAGAAGTACAATCTAACTGGTACAGAATATACCAAAAGGGTGTTAAACGACATCACTATAACATCCTACAATAATCATGCAAATCAAACAGATGATAGTCCGAACATTACTGCTACGAGCCGACCTGTAAGAGAAAATATGGTGGCAGCATCACCTGATTTATTAACTAAAGGGATAATCAGATATGGGGATTTAGTTTATATTGATTGTATGAAACAGTGGTATGTGGTTGAAGATACAATGAATAAACGCTTTGAACGAAGGATAGATATATTTTTATTTAGTAAAGATGAAAGTTTAAAAATAAATAAGAAATGCAATATCGAAGTTTTGCACATTAATAAATAGTATGAATGATAATGAATTGGAAATTTTAGTAAGATCTTGCATAAGAAAGCATCGGTATCCCACTGCTCAAACTGCTCAAGAGGCAATAAATAGAGTGCATAAGAAAAGGGATACACCATTGCGCTATTATTACTGTAAGAGATGTTGTGGTTATCATTTAACAAAGAGAGTTGGGGAGAATATTGTGGATGGAAGAAAAAAGGTATATAAACCAATTTGATACAACCGAAAAGTGTAGTGAGTTTGGTAAACTAGCAGAAGATTTATTTCAAAAATTTCTAATAAATAATCGTATATTTTTTAGAAAAGCAACGCAAGAAGAACAGTTTAATCACATAGATTTTATTTATCTACACGATAAGACCTTAAATCCTTGTTCAGTTGAAATAAAGTATTCTAAAAAGATAAACAGAACAGATATTGATGTTTCCCCAGATTATATGTGGGTTGAGTTCAAAAATGTCTGCGGTGGGAAAGGTTGGCTATTTGGTAATAGTGATTATACAGCCTTTTATGACAAGTTTAAGAACAAATTTATTATGGTAGAAACTGCTAGATTAAGGGAAAGATGCATAGAGTTATGTAATCAAGGAACTACTGATAATAAAAGTGATGCTTTATATAAGCATTATACAAGGGAAGGCAGACAAGATGATATTTCTTTGGTAAAAATAAAAGATTTAGAGGATATAGCAAGGGCAATTTTTGACCCTAACAAGGAGTTAGATTATGCTGATGTTAAATATTGAAAGATTAACTGCTGTAACATTGCCTAAAAAGGCACATAAGACAGATGCTGGAATTGATTTTTATATTCCTAATGATTTAAATTATGTTCTAAAAAATGGTAAAAATATTAAGATAGGGTTATATACTCGTAATATGGATCCCACTAATGATAAAATCACTTCGGCTGCCATTGAGATTAAACCGAATGAATCTTGTTTAATTCCTATGGGTATTAAAACATCCTTTAATAAAGATTATGCATTGGTATTCTTTAATAGGTCTGGTATCGCCACGAAAAAGCATTTATTAAGAGGTGCTTGCATAGTAGATAGTGAATATAGGGGAGAGATTTTTGTTAATTTAAATAATGTATCAAACGAAACTCAATATCTACTTCCTGGTGAAAAATTGATACAAGCAATGTTACTTCCTGTTCCAGAAGTAGATATTCAAGAAGGAAAAGTAGATATTGATACAGAAAGGGGAGAAGGTGGATTTGGTTCTACCGATAAAAAATAGGGTGAAATATGACATTAGATGAAGCAAAAAAGTTAAAAGTCGGCCAGGAGATATGGTATAGTTCATTTGGGGATTTACCAGAAAAAGTAGTTATTTCTAAAATAATAACAGATGGGTATGGTAAATTAGAAATACATTTGGTAGATAATTGTTATATACCAGAAAGAGATTTAGATTATGTATTTTTAACATTTGATGAATGCGCTGATGCTTGTCAAAAATATTTTGAAAAGAAATTACAGAAATTAAGAGAATTAATTTTAATGGAAAAGTAATTAGTATAATATAAAATAAGGGTGGGTTAAAAGATGAAATTATTACTAGTATTCTATATTGGATTTACAATGGGTATGTGTATAATGGATTATTTAGATGTAAAAAATACAATAGATGTTCATCTATACAAGAGGTCAATATTTAATGTAATATTAGCCACATTATTTTCACCTATTACCTTCCCTATATATTTATTATTAAATATAAAGGGGCGATAGTAATGATAACTAAATATATGTGTAAGAATTTTCAAAAAGATAATATTATTTGTGAGTTATGTGTTGCAAATAAAACTTATATTGATATTCAAAATGTTGAATGTCAAAGTTGTTTCGAACCAGAAATCAATAATTTAAAATAAGACATTATATGGAATATAGAAATTTATATGTATTTGATTTAGATGGCACATTGTGTGATATTACACATCGTCTAAAGTATATTAGAAATAGTAATGGTACTAGATTAACACATCCTAATTGGGAAAAGTTTTTTAAAGAATGTGTAAATGATGAACCATTATCTGGAACCATTGAAATATTGAAATCATTACAAAGATGCGGAAAGCAAATATGTATATGTTCTGGACGTTCTGATGAAGTTAAAGCAGAAACAATTCATTGGCTTCAACTTCAAGGCATAGATATAATTCGTTTAATTTTAGTAATGAGAAAAGATGGAGATTATAGATCTGATATTACTGTAAAAGATGAATTATTAACTGGAGTATTAAGCATTTTAAATAACGAATTTGAAGGAGTTACTTGGAATCCTATTATTTTTGAAGATAGAAAACAAGTAGTTGATATGTGGAGAAGTAAAGGATTTACTTGTTATCAAGTAGCACCTGGAGAATTTTAAAAAGGAGAATAATTATGTGGCCGTTTAAAAAGAAAGAACAACTTAAATATAAATTAACTAGAGATTCAAAAGGACATTATCATCTTAATTATAAGGATGTATATACAAATGAATATGAAACATTAATTGCTGAATCCACTGATGAATGTTTAATAAGATGTTTATTTGTTTCTTTGTCTCAACAAGTTGATTTAGCAGAAGAAATTAAAAAGCATATTGATGATTCTATGCCAAAAGGATATGTTGATAGAATTACAATTGGAAATCATACTTTTATTAGCGATAATATTGTGAGTAGTACTATTCCAACAACAGAAGATATTAAAAATATAATTGAAGACCCTAATATTTTTTATGCAGTACAAGGAAATTATCCTAATATTGTAATTAGTAAATATGAAAAAGTAGCAGAAGATTCCTTTAATTATTGTTTAAGACAAGAAGAAGGTAATTTATCTTTATTGCCTAAAACTATTTGTTTTAATTCAAAGGCGGATGCTATAATTTATCAAAACAATTTAATACAAAAATCATTAGAAGAACAATCAAAAGGTAAAAAGAAAAATTAAGGTATAGTATGAAAGTTAAAAAATATAAAACAGAACAAGAAAAACGACAAGCATATAATGAATATGCCAAAAACTATTATTACTTACATAAGAATGACCCAGAGTTTAAGGCGAAAAGAAAAAGTTATTATAAAGGCTATTATGATAGTTTATCAGATGTAAAGAAAGAAGCCTATAGAACCTATAATTCTGAATATTCTTTTTATGTAAGAAGTGTTATTACAGGTAAATTAGAAAAGAAAATAGTAAAGAATAAAGAAAAAGTAAAAGAATTAGAAAATAAAATACACGAAATGCAAGGAAAACTCAACTATATGAGAAATAAATTTGAACATCTCGGAAAGAAAAAATGAACATATATAATATCAATGACTTTTTAGACGAAGAGTTTTATAATAAAATAGTATCTAAATGTAGTTTTCAATTTCAAAGATGGTGGAAAAAATGATTGATAAGAAATTCTTTAAAAAAGTAATGAATGCAATAATAGAGATCGATACAAAATTAGATAAGTTAAACTCTGTTAATGCAGAAGCAGTATCCTTTGTTATAGATTACTCATTACAAGATGAACTAATAGATACTCTCGGAGCCGCTATGAATTTAGATAATAACGAGTACTATGGGAATACTATTAGTTGGTGGGTATATGAAACTAACTTCGGCAAAAAGAATAATGTAGTAGTTTTTAATAATAAAACTATGAAAGTAGATACTATTGATAAACTATATGATTTATGTGTAAAAGAAGGTCAGCAAAATATATCCATATCGGAGTAAAAATGAAGATAGCAGCATTTAGTGATTGTCATTGGTTATATAAAGATATAAAAGATTTCCCAGAAGCAGATTTATGTATATTTGCAGGTGATTGGTGCGGTAGTGGATATTATATCAATGAAACAACAGATTTTTTAAGTTGGTTTAAGGATTTACCTTATAAGCATAAAGTGGCTGTTCCAGGTAATCACGACCGATTATGTGAATTAAACGAAAAGATGGTGAAAGACCTTTTCCTGCAGGCTGGCTCTCATCTATTAATTGATGAGCAAGTTGTAATAGAAGGGATTTCAATATATGGCTCACCTTGGAGTCCCTTCTTTAATAATTGGGCTTATATGCTAAATGAAGAACAGTTAAAATGGAAATTTAAGCACATACCCAAGGATGTAGATGTATTAGTAACACATACACCGCCGAAAGGTATTTTAGACCCAGATGAATATGGTAGTGAGTCATTAAGAAAAATATTAAATGATGTAAATCCTAAAATACATATATTCGGTCATAATCATGGTGGGTATGGTTATAAAGAAACTATTAACACAAAGTTCTATAATGTAAGTGTATGTAGTGATGCTGATACAGAACATCATAATACATATGAATTGGTAAATCCAATTTCCTTAATTAATATATAATTAAGGGTATTGAGTTAAAATATTGCCCCCAGTTTAATTAAATTCTGGGGGTAATTTTATAGAGGCAGTAATATGAAGAAATGTAAACAGTGTGGATGCGAATTTGAACCTTTAACTCATAATCAGCAATTTTGTAAAAAAGAGTGCGGAAGGGAATATAATTTAAAAATTCGTAGGGATAGATATAAACAGCCATTAAAGCGCATAGAGTATTGTGTATATTGTGGTAAGCCATTAAATCCTTATGGATCTCAAAAATACTGTAATGCCGAATGTAGAAGATTGCATAGAAATCAAAAGAGAAACAAAAGCGGTAGGATATGTAATAGGGTTGTAGTTCCAGAAACACTAAAGAAGTGTGAATATTGCGGAAAGGATATCCCCTTTAATAAGAATTATGCTAGTACCTATAGCCGAAAAAAGTACTGTTCTAGAGAATGCTGCTCAAATAGTTTTAAGGAACATAGAGAAAGATTTAGTGGAAATCAATTAGTTATTGATGGTTTTAAAATTATAATCAAGCATATAGGAAATAATTTTATGTGGGATGCCTATAAAGGTAATAAATTGGTTTTGAAAGGAAGTAATCCATTTGGTACTTTTATAGAATGTAAAAAGGATGCTCTGTCGGCATTTTAAAATATTGTTGACTTTTTTAAAAAGATTTATTATAATATAAGTATAAAGTAAAGGAGGTAGTAAAATGAAAAAATTAAATGTGTCGGAATTTAAGAAATTAAGTGAAAAACTTATTAATGATAGAGAAAAATTATATAAGGTATGGGAAAAAGAACTTACCAAAGAATTGACCCCCTATGTTAAATCAATTTCAGAACGGGAATGTCACAACTGTTTGGGTGAGTTTTATTTCGTATACACATTAGTAACAAAGAAAACTGGTATGATGCTAGACTTTTCTGTTGAAGATGATAATAATGGCGCGGAAAAGGATTGGATGGTGCATATACATGTTTATGATTTACCAAAAGGATTTGAAGATAAATATAAGATGGTAGATGATTGTTGTATCTTCAAAAACAAAGATGTATATAAGGCCATAGAATTTCTTAAAAAACTAACCAAGGAGTTTTAATATGAGAGTATGTCCTAAATGCCATAAAAAGTATAATGGATACCCAGCAATTAGTAGGCGCGACAATAAAACTGAAATATGTTCTATGTGTGGCCAGTTAGAGGCATTAGAAGATTTTTGGAAATGGAGAGTTAAATGAAGAAAGTGTATTTAATTTTAGCATTATTATTTGTAGCCATATTAGGTTATTCATTTGCCAATGTAATGAAGATAAATCCTACCGATATTACTTCTCGTAAAGATTATGTGGGTAGTGGTATTACCAGATACGACCTTGGTGATGTAGAATGCTTTAAGGTTGATGTTGGTAATGGTGGAGTGGCATTATCTTGTTTGAGGAAATGAATATGAGCGAAAAAGAAGTTACTAAAAAGTATAGATGGTACAAAGAGTTTTCCCTTCCACTAAACGACCATTTGTATAGAATTAATCTATTGCACGATATGGCAGAATTTGAAGTAAGGTTTGGTGATAAGGTAGTTGGTATTACAAGTGAACAAGAACATAATCATTTTGTAGTAATATATTATATAGAGGAGAAATAACAATGAAAAATACATCAAAAAAAGAATCAAATAAGGAACAAGAACTAATAAATGAATTGGTTGAAACAGTAGAAAAATATCCTATATGTAATACTATTGTATTTAATACATATAAGGAAGATAAAAAACTCACAGCGGCCATTAAAGAGTTATTATCATCTAAAATGAACAAGGATTACAAAATTATAGTGGATGAACCAAACGAAGATCATCCAGAAGGAACTTGTCATTTGGCTTTTATACCTGAAAACCCGATGACATTAAAAGAATTGTTCAATAATCTACATAAGTAAGGAGTTAATATGTTCGATAGCGATAAGTTTGAATATACTGAATATTGGCGCGATAAACATAATTATGAACAACTCTTTGTAAAGGTTCAAAGGAACTGGAATAAAGGTGTTATTTATCGTAAGCAAGTAAAAGAACTGCAAAGGTTACAACATAAGTTGGTATATCATCATTATCCGACCTATCTAACATTACAAACAATAGGTGAATACAGATGAACATATTACAAACAATCTATTTAATTTTAATGGGTCTAGGAATATGGTATCTTATTCACCTATTAATAGAGTTCTATCAGATGTACACTTTATAGGGAGAGAATTATGGCAGTTAAAATAGAAGATATGGATATGCCGAAAACTTGTGCTGCTTGCGATTTGTCGTATGTAGATGCTGATACGAGCGAATTGATATGTTCTTATAATGATTGCCCTGCCTCATATACAGACAGATTAAAATGTTGTCCATTACAGCCTATAGAGTAAATAAAAGGAGATTATATGAAAGAAGTAAAGTTTTATTATTTATGTTCTGAACGTGCACATGAAGAACATATTTGTATAAATAATCCGAAGTTTGATTATAGATATTTTAGACCTTTAGAAGGAATAGAAATATATACAAATATGGAAGAATTAAATAGAAATTTCCATAATTGGTGTATTAGAAATCATAAAGATACCGCTTATATTGGCGAAATAGTATTTAAACCAGGAAAGCATGTAGAATTAGTAACTAGCTATAAAGATTATAAGGAGAAAGAAAAATGACATTAGGAGAACTAATTGATGCTTTAAAATCATTTCCAAAAGATTACTTAGTTGTTATTAAACCATATGATTTAATTCCTCATAGTTTTACTTCTTATCGTGGATATTATGAACAATTAGCATTAGAGTATGATGTCGAAGGACATTGTACAGTTGAAGATTTATTAAAGATTGCTAAAAAAGTCGTTGGAAAAGAACTTATGGGATATAAGGGCGGAAATTTTTTAATGACTAAAAATACACCAGTATGGATCTCAAACTATGGAAATACATCTAATATGTTATTAACCAAAGTAGAAAGTCCTTTTACAGGTTATGTATATCTTTATGGAGAATATAGGGAGATTGCTTAATATGGAACATTATTTAGATTATTTATTAAGATTTGTAACTGAATTAAGAAGTACTAATTCTCGTATTTTAAAAGAAGAGATATTAGCTAAATGGTGGAAAGAGTATTTAGATATGTATGCTAAAAATAATGATAATGAACCTTTAGCTTCATTGTTAAATTTATTCAGATATGTATATAATTATGATACTCAATACTATATTACTTCTGCTAATATTTTAAAGAAAGATTTAACTGAAAAAGGTTTATTTGCGGGTAAAAATTATCCTTTATTATGGGACTTATTAGATGATTTATCTAATAGAGTTATTACTGGTCATCAAGCAATAATGGCGGTACAACAATTCTTAAAGGAATTACATAACGAAAAATGGGAACAACTTGTATTGGATATTATTGATAAAGATCTTAAATGTGGTTTATCTGAAGTAACTATTAACAAAGTATGCGGTAATGTTATTAAAACCTATGATTGCTGCTTGGCTCAAAAATTTGATGCTAAAAAGCATATTTTAACATCAGATTGGGTTATTGAAAGAAAATTGGATGGTGCTAGAGTTCAAATAATCAATAAAAATGGGCAAATTAGAGCATTTTCAAGGCAGGGTAAGGAATTTACTACCCTAGGCAAGGTAATTGATGAATTAAGCGGTAAAATGCCTAATAATACAGTATTTGATGGGGAAGTGTGCCTTGTAGATGAAAAAGGATTAGAAAGTTTTCAAGGCATTATGAAAGAAATAAAGCGCAAAGACCATACCATTGAAAACCCATTAGTATTATGCTTTGATATGCTTACATTAGAAGAATTTGAAAATAAAAAGGGAACTACCCACTATACTGCTCGTATGGAAAGGTTAAAAGAATGGTATAATTTACAGAAATGGAATACCCAAAACAAAGTAGCCAAACATTTATCTATTGTAAATTACGAATATTACAGTCCTAAAGTATTGGAAGAATGGAGTAAGAGAGTACAAAAATATGGTTGGGAAGGTTTAATGTTTCGTAAAGATGTAGGCTATGAAGGTAAAAGAACTAATAACCTTTTAAAGTTCAAATCCTTTTTAGATGCTGAATTTAGAGTGGAAGCAATAGAAGAAGGTGATGCTCAAGAACTTATTGATGGTAAAATGGTTAAGATTAAATGTGTAGGTTCTTTAATTATTAACTATAAAGGCAGTAAGGTCGGAGTTGGTACTGGTTTATCATTGGCGCAAAGAAAGAGATGGTATGAGCATCCAGAAGAAATTATTGGAAAGCAAATTTGCGTAAAATTCTTTGAAGAAACTATAGACCAAAATGGTAATCCTTCATTAAGGTTTCCAGTATTAAAGTTTATATTTGACGAGGATAGAGATGTATGATAGTGGAGTTTATTGAATCATTGGGTCCTAATAATGATGAAGTTAAAATAAAAGAAACAATAGAAAATTATACTAAAAATGGTTATAAACTAAAGGAGTTCAAGTATATAGATTATTCAAGGGATAATGAATATTATACAAATAGGTTCATTTTAATCTTTGATAAATAAGTTTTAGTATAATATAAATATGCCAAATCTATCCGCCAATATTAGCATATTTATAAACAAATTAGTGTATAGGGAAGAAGGTAATCCGATATGCTATACTGTATATAGGGAAAAGAGTATATGGTATAAAATATTTGATACCTTCTTTTTTTGGCAAAATCAGCATTGTAGAAAAGTATATTTGATGAAGAGGATTCATAATGCTAATAAACAATAAAAATGTTTTCTTTTATGCAGACCCTCATTTCGGTCATAAAAATGTTATTAGATATTGCAACAGACCATTTACTAGCGTAAGTGAGATGAATACCCAACTTATTAAAAATTTTAATAAGGTTGTAACAAATAGTGATGTTGTATATATTTTGGGTGATGTATCATTTTTGAATACCACTAGCACAACTGAGATAGTTAAATCTCTAAAGGGTTATAAGATTTTGGTTAAAGGAAACCATGATAACAAATCCAATACAGCATACCGCAAGATGGGGTTTATGGAAGTGTATGATAGACCTGTTATTTTCAATATACAATACATTCTTTCCCACGAGCCGATTATTGATGAACTGTACGAGAACTCTGGGTTTATAAATATCTACGGACACATTCACAATAACGCGGTTAATAACAGCAATAATAAATTCTGCGTATCGGTTGAATCGATAGATTACAAACCTATTAGTTTTGAAGATATTAAAACAGAACTTAGAAAGCCGAAAGGGTTGGGTAGTCCGTACTATGTACCTAGATGTGATTTGTTTAGTTATACGGGGGAAATGGATGAAAATAGCAATTGTAGGTAGCCATGGAGTAGGTAAAACATCTTTAATGAATAAAATGGAAAGTGATATATATTTCTGCGATTATACATTTTATCCAGAGGCAGTAAGAGAAGTGAGTAGAGTTGGATTTCCTTATAATGAAGCAAGTACCGATTGTTCTCAACTCGCTATGTTAGCATTACATCTACTTCATGTGGAAAGAGATACTGATATGGTAACAGATAGATTTATTGTAGATGGTTTAATTTACTCACAAATTTTACGATCAAAAGGCTCTGAAATAAGTAAAGATTGTATAGATATATTAAGAACTTATTGGGATAAATATAAAGATAAAATAGACCTATATGTATATTGTCCAGCAGAATGGGAAATTAAAAATGATAACTTTAGAATGACCGATACCTATATGAGAGATATGATTTCTACATTGATGCTCGCGCAGTTATATATGGATATTCCAAAAGAAAAATTCTTAATTGTACATGGCGAAACAGACCAAAGGAAAGAGCAAGTTAAACAATATGTTAAATCGTTAAGAGGTGAACTAAATGTGTAAACAATTACATCCCTCATTAGTTATAGATGATGTTATAGAGTTTTTACAGAGAACAATTGAATTTAATGAAAATTATTTAAAACGTATGCCTGATGGATGTCATAATTCATATGGGGCAGGAGAAGCAATAGGCTGTAAGAATACAGCAAAAGAAATTTTACATTTAATTGAAACAGGAGAATATCCAGATGATTGAACTTACAGAATCAAATTTTAATAAAGAAGTAGTAGAATATAAGGGTAAGGTAATAATTGATGTATGGGCAAATTGGTGTGGTAGATGTAAAATGATTAAACCAACCTATGCTCAAAAAGCGACAGAAAATAAAGATTATAAATTTTGTACATTAGATGCTGATGCTAATCAAGCCTTATGTGGAGTATTAACTATTACCAATTTACCCACCTTTATCATTTATGAAGATGGTAAAGAAATTAAACGTGGTGGCGCAGAAGTATTGGAGACTTTATGAAATTATTATATTGTTATATAGCATTTGCTTATGGATATGGGTTATATATGATGGGGGAAATCCATGATGAGATAAGTTATGAATATAGATATGATGTAAATAATTATAGAAAAGCCTTATTTCATAATATATTGATATTTATGATATTTCCTATTATTTGGCCTTTTGTAATTATATGTGGATGGATTAATGATTTAAAAGACATAATTAAGAGGTAATCCTATGGAAATTAATACTTATACTTTAAGAAAAAATAATGATGAGTTTTCAAATTTAACTGAAAATCAGTTAATGGCTATTGCAAATCTCTGTATGGATTATTATAAAAAAGGCGAAAGTGATGCTATCGATGATGCCTATGAAGATAAGCAAGACGAGATAGATGAGTTAGAAGATAAAGTATCGGAATTAGAAGACCAAGTTGAAGAATATAGTAGATTAACAGATAAATATGAAGATTTAGTAAAAGATATTTATAGTGCAAATGATATAGAAGAAGCGCAAGGATTGATTAGAGATTTCGCTGACTTTGAAAGATATAATTATAGATGGGAAGATTGGTTAAAAAATGATAATAACTCAAAGTGATAGAAATTTCTATAATGCCCAAAAGGATAATTATACCCACATTATTTCTATTGTATGCCCAGATGAAAAAGAAATTGTGGAGCCGCTTCACGACAAACATTATATAGTAAAAATGTGGGATATAGATAAGCCACTTAAAAATAAGTTTAGAACTTATAACCCACCATCATTTTTAGAAGTTAATTCTGCTATTGTATGGGCTTGTAAAAGATGGGAAGAAGCGGTAAGAAACAATGAGTTCTATAAATTATTGATACATTGTGATGCTGGTATTAGTAGAAGTCCAGCCATTCTATTAGGTATATTATGGAAAATGAGCGAACTTGTTTTTAATGAATGTCCTAAAGACTGGATTATGAAATCCTATTTGGATGCGAGAAAACAATGGTGTATTTCATATTTAGATTGGAATAATTCTATTGCATTGAAACGATTTATTGAAGGTCGATTAAATCCAGGCATAAAACCTAATCAAGCAATATTACAGATTTTTAGAAAAGAATTATCCTATTTCCCTTGGTAACTATGAAAATTAAAAAGGCGCGTAAAATATGGAATATGACTTTAAGAAGTAAATCGTTACATTGGAATAGAAATACTTTTAGAAAAGCGATGGATATTGCTCATACTCATTTTCTTATAATGAAAATACGCAGACCAAATGAATTTGAAAATATGAAAGATTGGGTATTTAGGAAATAATTATGTTTGAACTTTATAATGGCGATTGTATTGAAGTAATGAATAGTCTAATACAAAAAGGGACTAAAGTTGATGCCATCATTACAGATATTCCCTATGGAACCACTTCGTGCTCGTGGGATATTATCATACCTTTTGACAAGATGTGGAATTGTATTAGAAAAATTAGAAAGGAAAACACTCCTACTTTGTTGTTTGGCAATGAGCCCTTTAATAGTTACTTGCGAATATCAAATATCAAAGAATATAAATATGACATTTATTGGCAAAAAGAAAGAGTTACAAACATATTTCAGTTAAAGAAACGCCCTGGAAAAATTATTGAGATTATAAATGTTTTTTATGACAAACAATGTACCTATAATCCACAAATGACAAAACATGAAGGACCATTGAGAAGCAATAAAATCAAAAATGGGAAATTAGGTCTTTTGGTAGATTCGCAGAATAGAAAACCTTTTGAATATAAAGATACTGGGAAACGATATCCTTTGCAAATAGTACATTTTAAGAGAGATATTTTATCCTCAAATCTGCATCCCACCCAAAAGCCATTAGAACTGATGAAATATTTAGTAAAAACCTATTCCAATGAAAACGATACCATTTTAGATTTTACAATGGGTAGTGGTACTACTGGAGTTGCTTGTAAACAATTAAATAGAAATTTTATCGGAATAGAATTAGATACTAATTATTTTAATATTGCTAAAAATAGGATAGAAAAATGTTCGAATTAGATAGACAAGGTATATGGGAATGTTGGCAATTAGAAGATGATAGTATTGTATTAGTAGATTTAATACAAGAGCCACAACCAGATGTTACCCATTATTACGAAAAGAAAATTAAGAAACGATTAGGATTTGCTACAGATAGAAGAAGTGCAGATAATATGTACCAGCAATTTAAAAATGGTTTTGTTGATAATGAAGTAGAACTTGAACAACATATTGATGATGGAATAAATATTGGCTATTGGAAATATAGGAGTAAATAAATGAGTCCAGATATGTGCCCAGATTTAATTTGCGATTTAGATGCCGAAGATTATTCGTTCACATCTTTAAAATATAAGCAATCAGATATAGATAAAACTTTGGCTTATTGTACTAATATGGAATTAGATATTTTAAGAGTAAATAAAGATGGTATTTATGGTTTTTGTTATGGAAAAATAAACTACAAACAATCCATTAAATATTGGAGTAGGGAACGAGCCAAATACAAAAAGTTAATGAAGAAACTAAAAGACCATCATTTAAAGGGTTGTAATCAATATAACGATTATGAACATTTATATTTTAATGCAGAAGATATGATGAACCAAGTAAGGTTTATGCGTAAGAATAAGTATCAAGAATATAAGTTAATGGTAAATTAAATATGATTTATTATATACCTTATAATTGCTGTACTTTTGATAGTGCTTTAGAAGGATTTATAGCAACATTATTAGTAATAGGTTTTTTAGTTTGGGTTCATTATAATAGATAATCAAATTTAAGTGAATAACTTAAACCCACTTCGGTGGGAATTTTCCCGAAAGGGCTAGAAAGAAGAGAGAAGTAAAGTATGTTAAATAAAAATGCAATAACAATAGTAACACCAGCGTATCTTCCCGCAGAGGAATATACATTAGATGAAGCAATAAACTTTTTTATTCGAGAATTAGATAGAAGAGTTTATTGTGTTTATAATGTAGTTCAAGAAGTAGAAGAGGCTCATCTAAATGGGATGGAAGTAACATTAGATTCAGCAAAACATGCTGAATTTATTAAAAAGAATATGTATTCAGTAGGATTTTATAAAGCCATAGATTCTGCTGCTTACTTATGTAAAACATCCGATAATAGACCTGTATTTAATAATTATAGGTTTAGTATCAATCCTAAAAGCATCAACTTTGAAAGTTGTATCAGTGATATAAAAGAAAGATATTTATACCACGATAAACCATCATTAGAAGAATGTGAACATGGACCAATTCCAGAAAATAAATCAAAAAAAGTTTGGACTATGAAATATATACCAAATTGGGAAGATTTATTTGGTAAAGGAGAATTTCCATTTATTCATATTGTCTTATTTAGATTAGGCAATAACGAATATTATGGCGCAGAGTTCACAAGATAATATTTTCCAGCTTCGGAAACATTGAACTATTATTGGGTGGTTAATAGCGACCACCCAATAAATTATTGACTTTTTGTACAAAAATTTAGTATAGTATATTTGATGGGATTATAAAAGGAGGTAGTACAATGATTATTTCAAATACCTGTGTAGTAACATTAAGTCAATTATTAGAATGGCAAACAAAGTTATTGCAAACACAAAAAGAAGCTTTAAATATTGCTGTTAAAGAAAATAATGAAACAGTAAAGGCATTTTATATTAATAACTCTGAAGTTATTCAGAATCAATTAGATTTACTTAATAGACTAATTGAACAAGCGAAGGTAGCATAAATGACAGTAAAGTTACCTATTGATATGCCTAAAGATTGTTGGCATTGTAAATTCGCGCAGAAAAATTTAGTTACCGAAACTAGTACTTGTTGGCTAATATTCTTATTTAGAAAATATGTATGGGATCCTCCCTGTTTTATTCAAATAGGCGAGAAGGATGCAGAATGCCCTTTAATAGAGGTAGAAGATGATACTAATAAATAGTTTGATATGTATATTAAGTCTTTTGGCAATGATGGTAGTTACAGTATTAATTGCTTGGCCTATGCTACTTCTTATAGGAAAGTATTGTAAATGGTGTTACGAGAAAATAATTGGTACAGATCCATACGAGGAATACGATGATAGAAGATATTAAAAGCAGATGCAGTGAAAGTTGGGGTTTCAGATGGATTTGACTTATTTTGACCTATTGGCATTACTAATTTTATTATTATTTATTATTATGATGCCTATTGTGATGTTGTTATTTAAGGAGGAATAATGATAAGTATTTATGGGGAAAATGAAGAAGTATTTATTAGAACGACCTATAATGGTAAGTACTATCAAATAGATGATGGTTCTGACTATTTATTAAATCAAATACATATTATATTACAAAATGGCGGTAAAATATGGAAATAAATAACTTTTATCAACTTGAAAATTTATTAGAATTTAAAGAAGGTTCTTATTATAAATTTATTGCCTTGATTAGAGCCAAAGATAATTCTGGTGTTATTGATACAAAAGAACGCGGAGAAATCTTTGTAAGACAATGGTTCGTAGATAGTAATCAATCTTTATTAAAGTATAGAGAAGATATGATTAATCTCTGTAAAGCCACAGGCGCTAGATTATATGTTACTACAGATAGAAAATCTGTAAAGAAAACAGTATTTAAAATGTTAGAGCAATTGAATGATATAATTAAACAATTTGTTTTCAGTTCATATGCTTGCGTATCTTTAAGAAAATTATCTAAATTTAGTTCATCTGCATCTTCTTTAGCCGAATGTAGTGATGGAAATAAATATTGGTTAATTGATATAGACGATAAAGATGGAATAGGCGACGATAAAGTAAACCAACTCTCACAAGATTTTGAATATATATTTCCTGATAAAAAGATTATTAGATTCAAAACAGTTAATGGTTGGCATCTTTTAATTAAAAGAGATTTTGATTATAGAGCAGAATTTGCTAAACGATGGCAAAAAGCTAAAGATGGTCTAGAAGATCAAGATGGAATGAAACGTTTATTTTATATTCAACAAGAGGAAGTATTTAGACGATTATGGAGATATAGAAGTAATTATGAAGATAAAGAAAATGCTTTAACACTTGTATATTTTAATAACGAGGCAACAAAATGATACAGATAAATATGGAAATGCCGAAAAGTTGCTATGCCTGTAAGTTTCTTAGTGGTACTTATGGTGAACATTTTTATTGTATGCTAAATGAAGAAATCAAATTAGAGATACAAGAACGAATTTATCAATACTCAGATAAAAGGCATCCGCATTGTCCCCTTCAGGAAGTAAAGGAGTGATTTATGAGTGTAGAAAAGTTTATTAAAATGTTTATTCTTTGTATTGTATTGTTTGGCTTATTTTTAATTGGCATTGGCGAGTGTTTGGACTATATATCTTGTAAACAAAAAGCAGAATTTTACAAAAATACTTGGATATATGTTTATAAATTTCCTGCTGGATGTTTAATGACACCTATAAAGGAGTGAGAGTATGAAATCATATTATGTTGTAATGGAAAGTGAACAGAGGTTTGGTCAGACTATTCGTAAATCGTTTTTTCATAAGGCGCTGAATGATGTGCGTCTTGTAACAGAACTACAAAGGGATAATCCTGGTTATATGATTTTATTCTTTAAGGAGTTAGACGTTGTGTATGATGGAGAGAAATAATGATTAAATTAACGGTATGTTTTCCTTATGAAACTGAAGAAATAAAAGATCCATTTCTTAATACACATTGGTATAAATGGAGAGAAAGAGAGGAATATTTCAATCCAGATTATATTATTAATTTTAAAGCGTGTAATCATACCACAAAAGATTTGCAGAAAATGTGTTTAAATGATGAAAATTTTAATACTGTAATGTTTGTAAATGGTTTTAAAGATATTATTAGAATTAAAGAAACGCCAAAACAAATTGTAAAATTGATTAGAGGAAAACAAATATGGAAGAAAGATGCCCTAGATGTAAAATAGTTATGCATGAAAATGAAGTAGGTCAATATGTTTGCCCATTATGTAAATTGGCCAGGTGGAATTAAAATTATAGGGGGATAATTATGCCAAAAATAATGATAAAAGGAATGAAAATGCCGAAAAGCTGTAGAAAATGCCCTTTTACAGCATATATACAACCAGAAGATTATAGATGTGTTATAACAGATCAAAATGTATTCTTTGTTAAAAAGGATGAAAGGGATTTAATATGTCCATTATGTGAAGTAAATGAGAGTGAGGATATGAAATTAGCTTGGCTACCTGAAGGCGAAGATAAAAGATACTGCTTATTTTTAATAAAAGATGATGGGGTAAAGATAAAAATTAAAGACCCAAAATACATGGAAAATAATAAAACTTGTACTAATTGTATTCACTATAAAGTAGACGAAATAAATACAGTTGATAAAAGTAATCCGCGTGGTATTTGTTATGCTTTACCAGTAACAACTGTCGTTCGCCACAGAGAAATGCCCTGTATTTATTATAAAGAGAAAGAGGACTAGGACTATGGCAGAGTTAAAACCGTGTAAAAAATGTAAAGAAAAAAATGATTTATGTGTAATACGAGAAGATTACCATTATGCGTATGTTAAATGTCTTACTTGTGGCTATATTGGGCCAGATGCTTCAAACGAGAAAGAAGCCATAGACGCTTGGAATAAGAGGAGTTGAGGTATGTATTGGACCACTAGAGAAGGCAAAAAGTTAAAAATAAGCGAAATGGAAACTAACCATATTTATAACTGCATCCGTCTTATGGATAGACAAATGGTAGCGGCTATGAATAAGGCTATGAACAGGAATGACGAGTGCTATGCCGAACCACCAGAAAGTTGGGTGCAGACCTATCAAGCATTAGCAGATGAATATAACAAACGGAACAAAGGGAGTTGATTATGCTATGGCCTAAATTTGGAGAGCCGATACGAAAAACACCAAAAGAGTTAGGTGAAGAAGCAGGTAAAAAACTAGCAAAAAAACTGATAAAATTGATATGGAACAAAAGGAGTTAGTATGACAATATATATACCAGAACATGCTATTATTTTTACTTTGCTTTGCGTTTTCTTTGTTGGCGGCCTTTTTGCAGGGGTTGTTTTGTGCCATCAAAGAGATGAGTTTTTGAAAGAGCCAACAAAACCTACATACAAACAACTTAACGAGATAGCACGTATGCTGGGTTTTAAGGTCAGCATACACAGAATTAAAGAAATTATTGCTCGTTGGGAGGAAACAAAGTATTTATGACAATACCTACAAAAGAGCAGATTGAGCATATTAGAAAAAATATACCCACTTTTGTATGTGAATTTGATGTGGAGTGTATTCCTACTTCAGAAGTTATAGAAAAAATTATTACCGAGTGGGAAAAGATAAGGAGAAAACAAAAATGAAATTGCTATGGTTAGATACAGAAACAACTGGGTTAAATAAAGAAAAATGCGATATAGTTCAAATTGCAGGGATAGTAGTAATTGATGGGGAAGAGAAAGAAAGATTTAACTTATTTTCACAGCCAGTTAATTGGGAAAATATAGAACAAGGCGCATTAGAAACCACTGGTATGACCATAGAAAAATTAAAGACATTTCCTATGCCACAAGAAACTTATGCTAATTTTAAGAAGATTTTAGATAAATATATTAACAAATATGATAAAGATGATAAGTTTTATATTGCTGGCCACAATGTGCAGTTCGATTTAGACTTTTGCAAACTCCTATTTCAAAAGCAAGGCGATAAGTATTTCTTTAGTTATTTTAAGCATCAGACAGTTGATTTAATGAGTTTGGCTACCATTCTGCATACTGCTAACCTAATCTATACAAAATCGTTTAAATTGGAAGATATAGCCAAATGCTTAAACATTGAGTGTAACAAAGAATTACACGATGCTTCCGTAGATATAGATATAACTAGAAAGTGTTTTTGTAAGTTGGTTTCTAGGTTTGTTAGATTTGACGAATCCGAATAGTATAATCATTTATATTTGTGATGATTTTGAAATTAACATTGTTTGACATTTTTCACGAAGAACTTGTTAATCCTGTTAATGTCAATTTTGACAATGTGACTTATTTTTGTAGAAATTATGCTACAGGGAAGGGCACAGATATTTTCTTCCCTGATGGCTCAAAAATAATAGCAAAGCAGGAAATAGAAGAAATAAATAGAATGCTTGGTTTATAATACAGATTTATTTAAGTAGGAGATAAATCAAGCATGAAAAATAAAGTAGTTAATACTTTACTACGCGCTTTCGAAATTTATGGAAATAATGAGGCCGATAGTAAAGGTTTAATCAAAGGGTTGTTAGAGAAGTAATTCTCTAATTAACCCCTAGAAGGAGATATAATGAAATTTGTAAAGTTGATTAAATCCGAAAAAGGAATACCAGCTGTAGAATATAGAAGAATGAACGATGGCATTCATCATTTAGCAATATTTAATAGTGTACAAGATGCTAAAGAATGTTTTGATGCTTTAAGACATATGGAAGAAATTGATTTTGTGGATGATGAATCGGTAAATGATTATTTATATCAAGATGCATTTAAAAATTGTGTAGACGATATAGAAGTAGATTATAGAACAATTCAAAAAGACCCTAAATATAACATTATAAATAAATCTTTCGTTTTTGATATATATTAAAGGTACTATATGAAATTTACAAAAGTTATTAAAGCCGAAGGCATTTACGATAAATATAAACGAGAAATGGATACAGCCAATTCTAATTATGATGTTATAGGCAAAGAATTAAAAGCACTACAAGATAAATTGTATGAGATTAAATCTAAAGCCTCTAACTTATATTATATGGCTAGTTCTGGTGATAATAAAGAATTAACAAACCAAGCAAAAGAATTATCTAATTTAGTTGATGATGCTGCTTGGGATGGTATACACGAATTACAGCAAGCAATTCTTAAAGTAATTTATAAATAATGAAATTCTTTAAACTAATACCTTATTTAATTATCGCATTTCTGCTTATTCGTATTGTATATTTGAATAAGCAGAATACTATTTTAATTGATAAAACTGCTACTCTTGAAGAAAATCTTAAAAATAAAACAGTTATCTATAAAGATAAAATAATCTATAAAGAACGAGTAGATACAGTTAGTGGTAAGGAAGTAAAGCAAGAAACTGTATATATTCCAATTGATGGTAAGATAGAAATACTTACTCCTTCCGAACAAGAAAAATTAAATCTAAATATATTAGATAAAGCATTTAACCATATAATTAAACAAGAAGATGGCTCGGTTATTTTAATTAAAAATAAAGGATTTACACTTGCCCCAGAAGTCGCTGCTTTATATAGTGATAAATTAGAACTAGGGTTACAAGTTAAAGTATTTTATTGGGATAGATATAATCTAGGCGCAGGTATTACTAATAATTCTGTTTTATATGGTTATGCATCAAGAAATATTTCTGATATATTAAACTTTACAAAAAATACTGCTGCTCAAGTATCATTAGGTAAAGATTTAGAAAATGGTGATACTAAATTCTTGTTTGGTGTTAGTGTAAGATTATAAATTATTTACTTATTTTGTAAAATATTGTATTATATAATTATAATAAATACATTTATATTTAATGTGGGAGAATAAATTTATGAAATTTAAAAAATTAGTTAAATCCGAAGAAGAAATTAAAGATACTAATAAAAGAAAAACTAAAATCGAAGAGTGGTTAGAGTCAATAGATGATGAATTGTATTATATTAAAGGTATGATTAAATCTAATGTAGAAGCGCATCCTAATCGTGGAGATATTAAAAGTGCAATAACTAAAAAATTGCAAGATGCTTATTCTTCACTGCTTGATATAGAGGACCTTTTTTAAACAGTTAATTATGAAACTAATTAGAGTAATTAAATCTAAAATTGTTAAAAAAGATAATAAGTACCAAGTTCAATCCGAAAAGGGAAAGAATTTAGGTACTTATGATACAAAAGAACAGGCCGAAAAAAGACTTAAACAGGTAGAAATGTTTAAGCATATGAAATCTAGTATGTCTGCATCTGATGTAGAAAAAATGTGGCAGAATAGATATGATGTAATAATTGATAAAATAGATTATGAAGATGTTTATATGACAATTATTACAGATGACCAAAAAGAGCATAAACTTACTCTTTCTTTAGATTATGAATTAGGCAGTTTTGTACCAGAAACAAAAGGAACTTCAAGTCCATATTTAGCCGATACCCCAGAAGATTATTATGGAAATAAGGCTTATTATGAAGATTTTGATATTAAAAAGATTACTATTACAAATATAGATGGAGAGAAAACAAATATTGATATCCCATTAAATAGCGATTTAGCGCAGTCTTTGTATAGTATGGTAGAAGAACATTATAGATTTACTCAAGATTAATATTTTATCGAACATAGAGTAAAGAAACCACCTAGAAATAGGTGGTTTTATTTATGCTTCTTCATTTATATTTTATATATAACTTTTTAAAGGTGTCCAAATGACTAAACAATACAATAAAATTGGTGTTACTACTGGTGGGTATCGCGGTAATAGAGCGATACTAGAACAGAGAGTAATAGAAGGTTTTAAAGTACCTAGTTTTCAAGAAGGAGTATTACAATTAGATCCAGAAACTCCTCAAACTTTATATCTAACTAGTACAAATATGGCTGATGGTAATATTATTATATTGCCAAATGCTCAAGATTTATGGAATAACTGGCGTACTACAATTATTAATGAAAGTGCTTTTCCAGTTAATATTTACTACTATACAAACGATTTAAGCCAATTAAACTTATTTAAAGAGATTTCTTCTGGCAATATGGCTACACTTATATTGTTAGAAAACTCTTCTACAACTGGTGTTTGGACAACTTTAAGAACAACAGAAATAACATCAGCCGAGCAAGTAGAAAAATATACATCAAATGTATTAGATACTATTGAAATTAACTGGAACCAAATACAAGGTAATACATCACCGATTGTATTTACATTGTCGCCTATTATGGCTGGAACTGCAGTTAAAAGTATTTATTTAAAAACTATTGAACAGTTTGTAAGTGACGGTTCGGATGAAGACCCATTATCCTTGTCAATTTCTGTAGGTATAGGTACTGATGAATCAGACGAAGAATATAGTGCAGACCACTTTATTTCTAATTATGATTTAACACAACCCGTATCTGATACAAACTTTACTAAAGATTTATTTGATGAAATATTATCAACTACTGATAGCAAATATGTTTGCGCCACTATTACAGGAAATAATCTTTCATCTTTGGTCAGTGGCAAATTGCAAATAACTGTAGAAAGAGCAAAATTAATTGATCCAACTGTATTAAAAAATCCTATTATTCAAACAAATTTGCCTATCGGTACAGTAATGAATTATATATTTGCTGATGTACCAGAAGGATTTTTAAGATTAGATGGTGCTATATATCCAAATGCAAATGCTGCCATACCTAATTTTATTGAAAAATTGAACGCAATTAATAATCAATTAGTAGGAGAAAAGTTAATTGTAGGAATAGACGAATGGAATCAAACATTCACTACATATGGTTCCTGTGGTAAATTTGCTTGGCAAGGTTCTAATTTAAGATTTCCTGCTATTAATTGTTTTATACAAGGTTTAAGCGATTTAACACAATTATCTAAATTAACAGAGGCTGGATTACCTAATATTACTGGTACGCATGGAAGTGGTGAAAAATACAATGATGTTGGAACTTCTGGTGCATTTTATAAATTGCCTTATACAAATAGAACAGCTGGCGATGGTACAAATCATCCGCAACAATATGGATTTGACGCATCTCGTTGCAGCCCTATATATGGACGTTCAAATACTGTTACGCCATTAAATATTAAATATCCTTATATTATAAGTGTTTATAATAAAATACAAAATTCATCTGTAATAGATTTAAATGCTATTATGGAGGCAAGTGTTTATAAAGCAAATACAGATTTGGATAATTTAAGCCAAATAGGTGTTGATAATGCTTTAAGAATAACTGAATCAAATTGTGCCGCAGATATGACTACTGGTGTAGGATTTTCTAGTGGTACAGAAATGCCATATAATGCTTTAGTAGTTGTTAGTGGTTCTTATGGTGGTTATGGAACAGCCTATCTATATGTAGATGGTGTTTGTGTATGGGCTGACCCAAACAATGAAGGTTCTGGTAAATTTCACTGTGGAAACTGTGTAGCGAAAAAGGGTTCTATAGTAACTTTTTCAAATATAAGTTCTGCTACATACTATAAATTAGGATAATTATGAAAAAATTAGCAAAGATTGTTGATGAAAAATTACATACAGTAAATGTTGCCCTTGGTGACGACATGTCTTTTTATAAATCAATGGGATTTGTAAGTCTTAATGTTGAACAAGGATACGATGGAAATTGGTATATAGAAGGATATGCCCCAGTAAAACCAGAGCCTACATTACAAGAAACATTAGAAGCATTGGAAGAAAAATATCATATGCCTCGTGTAGTAAGAGAAGGTATATTAGGAAATCCTTCAATGTACAGTGAATTTAATGTAAATAAAGCGAAAGATTTAGAAGATATTGCAGAAGCAATAAGGAAGGCAAATAATGGCTAATCATAACCAATTTAAAAGAATTTCTACAACACCACAAGCAAATACAATTCCATATGCTGATGAAAATGGTAATTTATCTAATTGGTTAGATAATGACCCTGTTATTCAAGCATTAAAGCAGCAAAACGAATTTATTGGAAGTATAGCAACTGCTCCAGAACCTGATAGACAATCAATTTTAACGCAATTTGTAGTAGATACTACAGGTAGACAACCTAGAAATGGTGATGAAGTATCTATTGAAGATGTTGGCGAATTGTGGGAATATAACGGAACTGAATGGGTTTTCTTTACAACCACTACTTTAGCTGATGCTTCTACAACAACCAAAGGTGTAATGCAAGTAGGAAGCGGTTTATTAGTTACTAATGGTTTAGTTAGTGTAGATGATACTAGACTTACGATGGCCAGAACAAAAGTAACAAATACAAGCGCAACTCCTTCTTTAGGATTACAAGCAAATACCGATTATATATTTAGTAATGCCTTAACAAGTTTAACATTAAGTACTATACCTAATAGCCAATACTTTATTTCATTAAATTTTAAAACAGGTAGTACATTTACATTTTCAGCACCGAACTTAACAGATTGGTATTTTGTTGATAATCCGCCTACATTTTTACCAAATAAAAAATATGAAATTATCATTGTAAATGGTAAAGCACATATCTATTATGTAGGTCAGAGAATTTATCCTATTAATAAAATAGTAGTTACAAATCCTCAAATATCGCCCGTAGGTACAAATGCTACTTGGACAATTTCTAATACATTAGGAACAAAAGAATTATTTATTAGAGTTTATGAAACAGCAACTGGAGATACAGTAGATGTAAATAGTAATACCACTAACAGTAATATTACAGTTACATTTTATGCTGAATCCACAGTTTCAGCAGGTACATATACAGCAGTAATATTGGGGTAATTAGGTAATGAAAAGACTAAATCTTGATATAGATAAAAATTTAACCGCAAATAGTAATATTTTAGCACCTTCACAACAGGCGCTAAAATATTATATTGACCAAAAAAGAGTTTTATTAAATTATTTACAAGCAACCGAGCCAACATCATTTTCTGTTGGTGAAAAGTGGTTAAATACGAGTTCTAACAAGATTTTTACTGCTTTAAGTAGTAGTACCTGGGATAGTGGTATAGATTTAGAATCGGGGCAAATTTACTCATTTAACAACCTTTTATATCATTGGAATGGGGAAAACCTATTAATCTATAGTTCTGGCAGCATTACAGAAACAAATAATAATACAGAAGTTAAAACTTGGGTAGGAACTCAATCAGAATATGATGCTATAGCTACAAAAGATCCAACTACAGAATATGTAATTACAGATGCTTATTCAAATTTGGATATAATATTAGCAACCCAAACAGAGTTTAATAATTCATCTACTACCAAAGCAGCCACTCCCTATCAAGTCAATCAAAAGATAGGAAATTACTTACCTTTAGCAGGTGGAAACCTAAATGCAGGTGCTATTTTAAGATTAACTAATACAAATAATGAAGTAACCCCATTAGCATTTGATACAAGTGGTTATTTAACAGTTGGTAGCAAATTATATGTAAATACAGAAACTAACACTAACAGTTTAATAGTTAGAAGTGGAAATATTTATAAAACTGATATATCTGGCGATACAGTAGCTTGGAGTAATGATTTAGATGCTTATCTTCCATTAGCTGGCGGTACAATGACAGGAGATATAACCTGGACAGGCGATAGCAATAAAGTTCTGGGGCTGCAGTTAAATAACAATGGCACTAACTTTGATGGCGGATGGAATTATAATTCTGGTGCTGGTGCTGGGTTTGCTTTGCGTTCTACTTCTTATCCTACAGTAGCGGAAAGAGGAGCATTTGTTTTCTTCGCTAGAAACGGAACAAGTTCTGCTAACACAAAGCGCCTGATGGGGTTTTCAAACGGTAGTTTGACTTGGGTTGGGAAAGAAGTTCTAACTACTGCTCATAAAGATGTCGCAAATGGTATAGCTTCGTTGGATGCAAATGTAAAAATTCCATCTGCTCAATTACCATTAGCTACTGTATCTGCTCCTGGTGCAGTAAAACCTGATGGAACCACCATTACAATAAATGATGGAGTGATTAGTGCAAGCGGAACTGGTGCTTTAGCAAATACAGCGACAGCAACAAATTCTTTAACTATTTTAGGTACTCCATCAACAAGTTCATTTGGTCTTAATATAGGTCAAAATACTAGTGTAGGAACAAATGGAAGTACTGCAATAGGTATTAATGCTAAAGCAGGTGAATATGGAACTGCTGTAGGTGGCGGTAATGCATCTAATACTTCGGCGAATGCCACAGGATATGGTAGTGTTGCAGTCGGATCTGGTGCAAAAGCAACTGCTACTAGAGCAATTCAGATAGGTAGTGGTACAAATAATACAGCCGATACGACACAATTGGGAAATACTACAATTTTAGATGCTAATGGAAAAGTACCTAGTACAGTATTACCAGCCGCAACAAGTTCTACTTTAGGTGGAATTATGATTGAATATGATTCTACTACAAATACTTTAAATATTAAAACTTCGTAAATTAGGAGTTATATCATGCCTATACAAATAAATGGTACAACAATAATAGATGAAACCCTATTAGCAGATAAAAATTTAAGTAATTTATCAGAAGATGGTAAAAATGTTATAAAAAGTTTAGCATCGGGAGCAGGTGGAATGAAAAGACCAGATTATGCAAATGGGTCGGAACAAAATATAGCATGTAGTTGTAGAATTAGTTCAGGCGGTGTAACAAATATTTCTTATACATCTATTACAATTCCTTCGAATGGTTATATATTATTATATAATATATTAGAAAAATATCCTAATACACAGACACATTGTGCACTAATATCAAATGCGATAGTAAACATTAATAATAAATTTATAACATTAGATGCTCTATATAAGAATTTAATTCCAGTAACTTTAAATGATATAATAAGTTTTACAAATACATTCTCTATAACAGGTGTTCCTTCAACACAAAATTATACATTTAATATTTGCCAATTTATGTTCTATCCTGAATTACAATAAAGAGGTAATAATAGTGAAACAATTTATAGTATTAATTACATTATTATTTTCGACCACTTTATATTGTCAAAATTTAATAAGGATACATAGAACAATTAGACCTAGAAATTATACTAGATTAAGTAGAACTATAACAACTTCTATTCCAAGAGGCTTTTTAGCAATTGATATAGCAAAGGCTCAATCATTAAATAGATATACAAGTTGGAAATTTATTAATACACAATCTAAATTAAAATTAACAATAGATAGAAAATTAAAAGAACATTCACTAAAATCCCCTAAAACAATATATGGTCCTTACAATTATGTAAGGACTTTTTCTAAAATTTCCAGACAAGAGTCTTTAATATCTACGCAGAATTTAACTGAATGGAGACAGTTACATCACCCACAAGGGTTTAATGGCGCGCACCATTTAGTAAATAAATATACAATAAAATTAATTCACGAACAAATGAAAGAAAATGGAATAAAATTTAATTTATCGGATTGTCAAAATAATGCTCCTGCTATATTTCATCCTCTTCATGGAAATCCTAAATTTAAATATATATTTCATAATCCAGAACAACAATTAGCAGAATATAATCAATTTGGAATGAAAGTTGTTGTATCTAATATTTTAAATAATATAGAAAAAATAAGTATAGAAAATGGATTAGGAACATTACCAGAATTATATAAAAAATCTATATTATTAGAAACAGAATTTTGGTGCAAAGAATACGGATTAAAATTCTAATTAGTATTGTTTTAATAATTCCTAATAAAAATAGACTTTAAAGGATAGAAATATGGACATCGTATATCCAGTTAAATCTACAAATGAAAATATAGAATTAAGATATAGTTTAAGGTCGTTACAAAATATACAGCACGACCGAGTTTTTATTATTGGTGATTTACCTAATTTTGTGCAAAATGTTATACATATTCCTATAAAAAGTGTAAATTCTCGTTATGTTTCTACTACAAATAGTTTAAAAACAATATGTTTAAATAAAGAAATTTCAGATAATTTTATATGGATGAATGATGATTTCTTTATATTAAAACTTATACAGCCTAGTGATTTATTATTAAATCGTGGTAAAATGAAAGATATTGTTAGTTACTATCACAAAATACACAATTCATTAACTCCATATGATAGAAATGTAGAAAATGCTTATAAAGAATTAAAATCTATGGGTTTTGAAGAGCCTATTAGTTTTGAACTACATTGTCCTATAATCATCAATAAATATAAGTTCCTAACCATTTCAGATAAGATTAAAACAGATGCTTTACATTGTTGTAAACGCTCTCTATATGGAAATTATTATATCGGTAATAGTAATACTATAGAAGATATGAAAGTCCTTTCTAGCACTATTTTTGATGAAAAGAATTATGATAGATTTATGAGTTGTTCTGAAAATACATTTAAAAAAGTAGAAGATTTTTTAAAAAAGAAGTTTCCTAATAAATGTATTTATGAAAAATAACTGTATCATTTATATTTTTATACTATAATATTGGAGTTTTTATGCTATTAGAATCAGGAAAAATTTATAAAAGAAAATATTTCGCAGATAGTTATATGCTTCCTACATTGGAAATAACTGGTTCTGCTCAAGTTTATGTAAGTAATAAAGGCGAAAAACCTACTTCTACTTCAGATATGAAATTAGAAGAGGGATTTGAAAACGATAAAATCAATACAGTAATTGCTATGACAAGATGGATTTGTGCTGTATATTCAGATGGTAGTGAAGTATATGAAATGGGATTAGTAGAAAATCCTTATAAAAATAGTTAAGTAGGAGAACGATTTTATGAGTAAATTAGTAATACCTGGTGTAATAGCACAATCTGGAAATGGTGGCGGTGGTGGAAGTGTAACTGTAGATAGTGCGCTTTCCACAACGAGCGAAAACCCAGTACAAAACAAAGTTATTACAAATGCTTTAGAAAATGTTTACACGCAAGATAATTTGGTTGCTGGTACAAATATCAGTATTACTGAAAATTCAACGGCTTACTATAATGTGAGCAATTTTAGTGGCTCAAATTATATAACATTAGCCGCTAATAAATTCGCAAAAAGAAGTTATGAGTGGTCTTTTACATTAAGAGTACAAACGCCCCCTGCTAGTGTTGGAAATATAAGTGGTAACTTTTTGGGTAGTCCTAGTCCTAACGGGTGGATGAGAATAGGTCTAGGAAGTTCTTGCGACACTAACAACGGGAAATGCAGATTTGCTTTAGGTCTTTCTACAAACGGAACGGGGTGGGACATAGGTTATGAAGTTCCTAGCACTTATGATTTGAGCTTGGAAACCTGGTATTGGCTAAAATTTAGCTACAATGGCTCAAATACTTATAAGCTACAAGTTTCCACAGACGGAGTTAATTTTACTGACTATATAACAAAAACTTACAGCGGTGCATTATATACAGGGTATAATAACTACCTTGTACAAATTGGGACAAACAGCTCGGCCGCTGATGCATACAAAGGCATTGTAGATATGCGTGGCGTAAAAATAGTTGTAAACAATGTGATTACTTTTGACGGTAGCACAGCCGTAGCTGGTACTGATTTCACAGTAAACGGAAGTCCAACTATAAGTCAATCTAGCGGACAAACCTACTACCAAATCAATAATACACAACCTTCGCCTGATTTGTCTGCTTATTTACAGAACACAGCCACTGGCTCTAATTCGCTTACTATTTTGGGAACGCCAACAACGCACCCAAATGTCATAAACATAGGTTACTCAAATAATACATCCACGTCGGAGAACACGGTTGCAATTGGAAATTCTGTAACAACTAATAATCATCAGTCTGTCGTTGTTGGACATTCTGCTAAATCTAATGGTGGAAGTGTTACAGTCGGATATTCAGCACAAAGTGATGCAATTAGTAGTGTAACAATCGGTAGTTACGCTGAAAGTAGTGGCTATTCATCAAGATATAAAATCGCTATAGGGGCGTATGCTTACGCAACTCAGTCTAAAAGCATAGCCATAGGCGGTGGGGAAAGTAAGGCAGAAGCCGCGCAAGCAAAAGCTAATGAAGCTATCCAACTAGGTACTGGCTCAAATTCTACTGCCAAAACGCTACAAGTATATTCGTACCCTTTATTAGATGGTAATACGGGGAAGATACCTGCCGAGAGGTTGCCTGTCAAACATAGATTTTGTACAGAAGGGAAATGTAGTATAGATAAATCTGTAATCCCATGGCTTGAAACGAACCAGGCATTTGTGTTTACATTTAGTTTTAGGACACCCCCATTGAAAAACTTTGCAAATGGTCAGGCAATAGTTATAACTGGCAACACGCATTATGATATTGGGTTTGAACTTGTAATGGATTGGGAAGATGCTAGTGAAACTAAAGCAAGAATAGGAGTTGGCTTAACAACCGCAAACAGTTCCTGGAACTTGGGTTGGACCTGGTCGGAGTATTCATTAGAACCCTTAACGTGGTACAAAGTTAGATTAACGTATGATTTGACTAAATACACCGTTGAATATGCGCCTGACAATAGCGACAGTTGGACAACTATAAAAGAAGTAACATCTTCAGACAAACTGTATTGCAACTCTGACATTTTCCTGACGCAACAAAGTAACAGTTCTACAAATGCAATATGGAAATATGGGGAAGTTGATATAAACAGTTTTAAGGCAACAAGTGGTAATACTACTTACATTGATGGAGTATATAGTTTACGGAACTTGATAACCTTGCCTACAAATTCTTCTCAAGTGAAAGAATATTACGAAATAGGGTAGGTAGAAAATGAACCTTGATATTGACACTATTTGGAAGATACTTGGGTTGGTCTTTGCCTGTGGGGATCTCGCTGGAGCGTGGGCAGATGTAACTGCAGGTTTTGGTGGAACTAATACAACTGTATTGTTCGATTTACCTGCTACAGAGTAGAAAATAAAAGAATTAAATGCAAGATTACCTCTTCTGTATAATTATAGAAGAGGTATTTTTATTCATTATCATTATCATTTATATTTTTATAATAAATTTACAATAAAAATTAGGTGTTATAATGGCATTAAGTGGTAAGAAAATTACAGAATTAAATCCTATTTCTGATGTAACTAATAAAACAGTATTACCTACAGTTTATATTGATGATACATATACAGAGGCAACTGCTACAAAAGTTACTGTTCAACAATTAAAAAATAATATATTAAATGGCGCAGTATTACAACCTAATATTATTACAGATACCGAATCTACATCTATTGAATTAAATAAGATTTTGGCAAATACTATTTATCAGTATGGAACATTAAGTTCTTTAAGTATAACTACATTTGATACTTCTTATCAAGATTCATACATATACTTTAAAACAAGCGAAAATGGCTTTAATTTTAGTTTTTCTAATGCTAATTGGATAAATTTATATGAACCTAGTTTTAAACTAAATACAGACTATATTATCCATTTAAAAAATGGTGTATGTGTATTAGAACAACCAGAAAATCCTATATTAAATATCGCTGCCACAGGCGGTAGTATAGCATTAACTACAAATACAGTAAATTCTATAACAATTACTGCTAATACTACATTCGTACTGCCACAAACAGTAAATAACAATATTTTAAATAAAATAATTCTTCAAATTAAAATAACTGGAACCCAAACAATCGATTGGGGAACAACTCATTATTTAGTAGATAGTTTTACTCTTACTCCAGGTACTTATGATATTGTTTATGAATATGATTCATTGAATAGTTATTGGAAAGTAGGGCTATTATATAGTATGGGCGGCGGGGGCGGTGTAGCCCCTAACCTTACTTGGTACACAAACGTAACTGGTACGACCGTAACAATATCTGATACGAGTTCAGTCACTTTAGTAAAGATTTACAAGAATGGTCTTTTGTTACAACCGACAGAAGATTATACAATTAGCGGTACTATGCTCACGCTTGTTACTGCCTTAGTGAGCACAGACAAAATTACTGTGGAGGTTTTCTAGTATGGCAGAAACAGTTATCAACAAAAATCAAGCAGGTAGTGGAATTTGGACTAATGATACTCTTACGGCTGGGAACAATATAGAAATTAGCAATGCGGTTGATTCTACGAATTACTATCTATTTGGGAATGCCACTGTTAGTTCGCAAGGAATCCTTAGTGGTTGCAGTAGTTATAGTGGTTTAAGATTGCCTTTTTATTTTTCTCCTGCTTCTTATGATACCTGGGAATGGCAGTGGAAGGTAACATATTCTACTTCTAGCACTACACAACGTATTTGTGGAACAGGCAATAATACTTCCGTAGCACAAATGACTATTGGTATCGATAGCCACAAACTAATTGCGTGGCTTAGTTCCACTGGCTCGTCTTGGGACGTCGCAAGTGGAACGGCTGGTACGACTACTCTAGCAGATGACACTGTATATTATGTAAGAGCAAAATTTACTGGCACACAATACGTCATTTCTCTAAAGACAGAAGGGGGAGAGTACGTAGATGAAATAACAGTAGATAGTACCACAAAACTTTTCAACAGTAATTCTGGGTTTATGATTGGTACTGCAGAATATAGCCATGGGTTTGCGGGCACTATAGACCTTAATGGCTGCCAATTAAAATCGAATGATACTATTATATGGAAAGGGGTTCCTGACTCTCAAGATTCTGACGAATACCACATAAACGCAAGTGGTGTTTATAGCAGAACAAATTTGCTCGGTGGCGCGAATGTAACGATAAGCCAAGTGCAAAAACCTGCTATAACAAGCAATGTGGAAAGATTGTACCACTTTGACAACAATGCAAAAGAGGTAATACAAGACACTCCTCTCACGTTCGTTAATTATTTCAAGACCTCTTATGTAAGTGGAAAATTCGGACAAGGAATAAATGTAAAATCTACTACTACAAGTAGTTCTTCTATAAATATAGGGAGTTTTCACGATACAACCAGTACAGATTTTACTTATGACGTTTGGTTGAAGCCAACTAGCAGTGATAGCACGAATGCTGCTTTATGGACTCGTTATAATAATAATTATGGCGCTGAATCCATAGAATTTAATAACCCCTCCAACTCTGGTCTTATTAAAATATCTACTTATTTGGACGGCGTGGGCGGAAGCAGCAAAACTCAAGTAGAATGGCCTGTTAGCATAACCTGGGGGGATTGGTTCCACGTGGCCTATGTGAACGACGCAACCCATAGCAAAGTATATTTATTCGTAAATGGGAAGAAAGCATACGAGGCAACAAGAACCACATCTTATAGTTTGGCCCCTTCTCTTTGTGCTTATGGGAGTGGTGCAAATGCAGGAACAAGTTATGATGAATTTAGGGTAACACTCGCTGCTGTTTGGACTTCCGACTTCACTCCTTTCACTGAGCCATATAGCGCAAGCGATTCCGAAACGCAATATGCCATTAATGGTCCTGTAGCTGGAGATAATATCGATATAACTGACGGAGTGATTAGTGTCACTGGAGGTTATACTTCTACTAACTTGATTGCTGGTAAAAACATTCAGATACAGAATAAAAACTTATCAGAATATATTGTAAGCAATTTCTCTACTAACAATTACGCAAGTATAAGTGGAACAAAATTTACTGGCAAATCTAATCCCTGGAATATCATTCTAAAAGTCAAAACTCCATTATCGACTGACGCTAATGCTGGGAATATATTTCTAGGGTCAACTAGAACAGGGTCCTACTCGTACTATTCTGTGGGTATATCCGCCCAAATGACATTGTCAGGAACAAAATGGGGCGTCGGGTTTGGATTGAGTAGCAACGGAACTTCCTGGAACATTTCCTGGGTAGCAGAGCCGTCTTATCCGCTTAATTCAGATTCTTGGTACTATCTAAAGTTTAGTTATAACGGCTCTAATCTTTATAAGTTACAAATATCCGACGACGGAGAAACTTATACAGATTATAGTTCTTATGAATCCTCTACTGCTCTGTATTACAGCAGTTCTTATTCTATTGCTTTAGGAAAAACTGGCAACGATAATAGAGTGTTTAATGGCTCCATAGATATAAGAGGTTGCTCTATTGCTGCCAATGGCTCTAATACATTCAACGGTGCTACTGCAGTAAGGCCTACTGATTTTGACTTGCATGGCGCTGTAACAGTACAAAAAACAAACGGCTATGTTTCGCTAATAAATAACACGATTGACCCGTTGCCTTCACAAACTGGTAACACTGGAAAGTTCTTAACGACTGACGGGACAAGTACAAGTTGGGCGCAAGCAGGGCAAGATTTAACCTCTGTCAGTGGATACAGTTCTTATGGTACGCAAGTATTAAAGAACATAAACGGTGTATTGACTTGGGTTAATGAATAATAAGTAATAAATGAGCATTTATTTAGGCGATAAAAAAGAAGAAAGAATAATTTACTTTTCTGATAACTTTGTAAATGATATGATAGTAATATGTCAATAAATATAAAATAAATGATTACTTACAATAACAAAAATATATTAAAATCCTTTATAGGAAATAAAAGAGTAATTAAAAAATACTTAAACAATAAAATTGTTTATGGTATTCCTGATTTTGCTCAATATTATAATATACAAGGTTATGATAATTATAAAGTTGTAGGTAATCCTACTATTGTAGATGGAGTGGCTAGTGATTTCACCCTGCAAGATAGAATAATTACATCTCAAAATGCTCCTACGGATGATATTACAAAATATAGTTTCCATATAAAATTCAAAATTGGAACAATAGGAACTTCTCAAAGCGTTTTAACATACACAAGTTCAAACAGAGAAGGAGTGACAATATCTAATAAAGGAGTGCTTCGTTGGCTAATTGGGAGAGTAAGCGGTACAACAGGAGATGCTACAATAAATTCGCCCGTTTCCATATCACAAGGAGATGAGATTTTAGCAGAAGGGTTTTATAAGGGAAACAATACTTTTGCATTTAGAGTATCAAAAGACGGAGGACAAACTTGGGCAGAAAGTACCCATACAAGAGATACATCAACCCTAACGCCAGTTAGCACAAATTTGCCTTTTTATATTGGTACTTGGTCTAATAACGCAAGTTATGGATATCCATTTAATGGTTCAATAGACCTAAAAGAAACATACATCAAAGCCAATGGCAAGTATTGGTTTAATGGAAATTCAAATTATAAAGAATTGTTAGATTGTAATCCTAATGTTTATTTACAAAGTAGTGGAACTCAATATATTGATAGTGGTATCTATGCTAATAGTAATCTTTCTAATGAATTGGTTATAAATTTTAATGGAAATAATGGACAACGTTTGTTCGGCGCACGTAAAGCATATCTACAAGATGCTTTCGCTTTATTCTATTCAAATATGTTAGCATTTACCTATGGAACTTCAGATTTTGGTTATACTATTCCATTTACAAAAAATATCAAAAATACTATTTATAGAAATAAAAATAAAGTATTTTTAAACGGTGAGTTAGTACAAACTGATACAGAACAAAGTTTTACAACAAATTATCCATTGTATTTATTTACAGTAAATCAAAATGGTTCTGTATTAACACCGAATGCCTCTTCTACAAAAATTTATTTAAGTAAAATTTGGAATAATGAAGAACTTGTTCAATATTTAGTACCTGTACCAGAAGGACTACAAATAGGAAGTTATAAAGTTCCTTCAAATGGTATGTTTGATATAGTAGAACAAAAATTTTATGCCAATTCTGGAAGTGGAGAATTTATTTGGGGAGTAGATTTATGATTAAGTTTATAAAAGATGTTATAAATTTATTACAGAAAATAGTAATAGCAATCCTTGAAGCAAATTTAAGTTTATTTGAGGACTTAAAAAGTTTTAGAAATAAACTAGTGTTCTTTACTTGTTTATTAGTAGTGTTAATTATATTACTTGATAGAGATTATAGAGTAATGTTAGCAGCACTCGGTTTATTTGAGTTCTTTATATGTTATTATTTCAATAATAGAAAAATTAAAGAGCCAACAATCGTCGAGAAAATAACTAAAAATTTAAATACTACAGAAACTCCTTATAGTAACTATAATAACGATAGCGAGCAATACCACGACTAATAATTATTAAAATCTTATATAATAACCGCCTAAAATGGCGGTTATTTTTATGAATAAAATTATTTACTTTTTTACAAAAATGTTATATAATATAATTGTAAGGTAAATACAAGGAGGTAGTTATGATTAGATGTATGCTTTGTAAAAAAGATTTATGTTATGGTCGTTCAATCAACTTTTGTAGCAGGAAATGTGTTAAAAGATTTAAAAGAAATAGATTATGGAGAAAGATCAAATCTTTTATTAAATCAATTGGAGAGTTCTTACTTTCAATGCTAGTTTTGGGTAGCATTTATTTGTTTTTTAATTTTTTAATCTGGGCAATTGAAACATATGTAAATTAGTATAATATGAATAAAGGAGAATACAATATGTGCATGCGTGAACCTACAAATAGAGAATTATTATATGATATTAGACAGTTACTTTATAAGTTAGTATATGGTAATGAGGCCGAAGGAATAGAACCGATAAGTAAGAAATCGGATATAGATAAATATGCTTCATTAGTACTCAAAATCAATTTATTGGAAACTGAAATTAATATGATAAAACAAAGAATTTCAGTACCGACACCATATTATAAACCAACTATATTTGATGAAAATTATGTTGGTAAACTACCTAGCATTTCTAAAGAATTTGTGAGCGAAAATAAATCCAAGAAAGATAAATAAATTTCATTTATATTTTTATAGAAAGATTTTATCATTTAAGGAATTAAAATTAAAATGGCTTCTCAAATTAAAGAAAATACATCTTTTGTATTGAATGTAGTAAAACTAGCATCCATTGTAATCGCTTGTATAGCAGCGGTTACATTTTTTATTTACGAAACACAAGGGTTACCGCCTAGAGTAAGTAAATTAGAAACAGACTTATCGAAAACTAATCAAAAGATTAGTGAAATGCAAACGGAGATGAGTAAATCGTCGGTAAAGCAAGATATTATGCTAGAAGATTTGAAGATTATTAAAATGCATTTATTACATAATAACTAGGAGATTAATTATGAAAAAAGTATGGGATAAAATTGTAGAAGTTTTGAAAGTTATTTGGAATGGAATTAAAACAATTTGTTCTTGGTTCTTCAAAATTTTTAATACGAAAGAAAAATTGGCAGCCATTTTATTAACAGTTTATATTTGGCATAGTTTACCAGTAAATGTTGGTTTGAAAATTCAAGTATTTTCGCTCTTCTTTATTTTGGGTGTATTACTTTTAGATATTAAGGAAGATAAGTAATGAAGTTTATTAGAGTATTAAAAGCAGGTCGTGGCGCAGGATTAACACTTACCAATTTTGAATTAAAATTTACAGAGCCAATCAAACTCACAAATGGTTATAGAGGTGAGGTAAATCCTAATTCCATAAAGATTGTTTCATTCGATGTTTATGATTCTGATGAAAATCTTATAGGAAATTTTGGTGAAGATATGGCTTCAGTTGTAGATGCCGAACTTAATTTTGGATATACAATTAAAGAACCAATAGAAAATGGAGATAACCCAATAAAAGTGGACACTCTTATTCAAAATGAACCTATAGAAGAATATATTGGTAAAGGCCAATGGACTTATGAATATTTAAAGAAAGATAATATATATGAAGTTCATTCAGATGGGTGTGTTATGTGCTTTGATTATGGCTATACCGCTGACTTGTCGATTTGGCTTAAAATAAAATTAGATGGTGCTAATTTACTGAATATTTTGAACGAACAGGACGGATATGTAGATGAAATTTAAATTATTAAAAGCAAATGAATGGAAAGTAGAAAGAAGACATCACGATACAGAAAATGGTGAAGATTATTACTATATATGGGGACCAGAAGGTGAATATTGTGATGCCGATGGCGAACCCTATCGTTTTGATAGTAGAGAAGATGCTTTAGAAGAAGTAGAATATTTAAAGTCTGAACATAAGTTTGATAAAAAATCTAGAAATTTGACCCGTTCAGAAAGACATAATAAAATGATGAATGGTATTTTTGAATACAAAAATAAAATTGATAATGCCAAAGCAGAATTTTTAAAATCAAAAGGGTTGTCTGAAGAAGAATTAGAATACTTAAAAAAGAATACGGGTTTAGGAAGAGATGCTCTTGATGAAAAACTTATTGAACTTGGATTACATAAAGAATTTTGGAATACTCAAAAGAATGCTTCAAAAAAAGTAACTTCAAAATTAGAATCTGGAAAATGGTATAAAATAAATGGTAACCCATTATCTTTACAATTTACTGGTGAAACTACTCGTTCTGGTAATCTTATTTTTGTAAAAGCAGATGGAACACAAGTGGTATTAGACCCAAGTGTAGAAAAACTTGCTGAAGAATTTGATTATGAAAAACATAACAAAATAGCATCCAAGAAAGTTAAATCAGGCGAAAGTTATGGTTGGTATGTAGATGCAGGCGAAGCCTGGGATAAACTTCAACTGTGGATTGATACTGTTGGTGCGGAAGCAGCATTAGATGATATTGCACATGCTATGGGCACAGACGAACTTTCTGAATGTTTAGCCTTTATCTTTAGAAATAATGACTTCAAAGAAGGTTGCTCTGATTATGAAGAAGAGGAAGATGAATAATGAAATTTAAATTATTAAAAGCATCGACGAGTGTAAAAACAGTAGTTCCTTTATTTGATGGTTTTTATAATACCATTTTTGAAAATTATTGGAACAGCCAAGAAGAAATAGGAAGAGTATTTACCGATAAAGTAAATGAAAAAATAGGTAGCATATTACCTTCTTTCAGTTATACTTTTGAAAAAATTTATTCTCCTGCTCAATACAATTATAGCACAGATGAAATTTATGCAACCGCTACATTTGATATGAACGAGTTGATGAATTATTTATCTGCTAATAAAAGTGCCTTTGATTCTTTTGCTCAAAGTAATTTTTCGAGTTATGATGGGTTTATTTCATTCGTTCCTAATAACTATGATGAATTTGTACAAGAATTAACATCCAAAGGTAGCAGTGATTTATCAAGTTTTGTAGTTGGTGCTGTTGAATTTATTTTGTATAACGAATATGGAGATAATATTAAGAACGATTTAAATGAAGACACCTACTATGATATGGATGTCCCAGAAGATGAAAGATGGGAAGTAGATGGTTTTACTTATGATACGGAAGAAGATGCTCGTTTAGAGTTTAAAAATGTATGTGAAAGTGAACCTTCTGAAGACCATGTTTTAATGTTAAACGACGAAGAAGTAGAATTTTATAAGGGTAAATAGTTATGAAATTTATAAGAGTTTTAAAAGGTGGTTTAAGCCAAAGAGAGTTAGACCAAATAGGTGCTTTACCAAGCGATAAAGTAGGAAAGTATAATCTTTATCAAGGTCAAGGTGAATTTTATATAACTAAACATAAATTGGATGATACTCTTGCTTTAATGGAAACTGCCGATACTTTTGAAGAAATCTATGATGCATATCGGTTAGATTTTGAAGAAAATCCTTTGGTAATAGATAAGAATTTACAATCAGAATATGAAAACTATTGGGGTACAGAAATAGAATTAGACCCAGACATTGAAGATGACAATTTTGAAAATTATGGTTTTTATGATTTGAGTAGCCATTATGCAGATTAGGGAGTAAATAATGAAATTTAAAGTTAAATCAGAACAAACAGTAGAAGTATCAATGAGTTGGTATTTGAGTTTATTGGAAAAGGAACTTCAAAAAGCCAATGAAAGATGGGGCGGAGAAGCATCAGTTGCTTTAGCACCTAGATTATTGGAATTAATAGAAGATGTTGGACCTGGCCAGAATAGTGACCCCGACTATATAGCCGATAACTTCGTTATAAATGGCGAATTTGTAGAAAAAGAAGAATTTAAAGAAGGCGGAGAACACGATTATTTTTATAAAAAATATAATGGTGATTGGCAAGCACTATGTGATGATGCCCTAATTTATGACGAAAACTATGCTTGTATGCAATTTTAAAGAGGCAAAATAAAAAACATAAAATAAACTCTTAAAAAATTAAAACACACGAATTAAAGCCTCTATACTATTTAGAGGCTTTAATTTTATGTATAAGGAGAATAAAGTAGAAATGAAGAAAGTATTAGTAACAGCAGTATTAGTAACACCCTTACTCACATTCGGTCAAAGCAGAGTAGATACAACCATAGGCTCTTATGGGTTTAAACTAGCATTACAGCCAAAATCTGTTACTCAAATGGATTTGCAAAATAATATACAAAGGCAAATTGTAAAGCAGCAGACTAAAGCGAAGGTAGAAAAGGCAAAGAAATTAACCAAAGAGCATTGTACAGAAAATAAATGTACATTCAAACAAGTATTAAAGGCAGTATTTTTAGGCGGTAAATTTCCTTGGGAAACAGAAGAACAATACAAGGATAGGTTACAGAGAAGTACACATCCTTCAAACTTGCCTTTTAAATAACTTAAACCTAGACAATAAAATGTCTAGGTTTTTATTATCTTCATTTATATTTATAGAATAATTATTTTATACCAAATTTGGAGATTTTAATTTAATATGCCTTTCAAAAGAATTGCAACTCTTGATATTAAACAAGTGTATGCTACTGATGAAAATGGAAAATTTCAGTGGCGTAGTTTCGTAAAACAAGCGAATGATAACCCATCTCAAGATAGAACAGATTTCCTACCTAAAGATGCTTACAAATATGATACAAACCATTTCTTATTTTTAACTGCTAGAGCCATTTCTGGTGGCGAAAAATGGGGACATAATGGTAACTATGATTACTTTCCTTGGGAAGAAATTAAGAAAGCATTACCGACCTATCCTGGATGTGGTTTCTATATTGAACATAAAGAAGATAGTGAAGAAGATGCTAAAGGTATCGTATTAGATGCTTTTGCTAATGATGAAGAAGAGTATGCAGTTTGTTTATGCGCTATTGATAAAGATGAATACCCAGAGTTTTGCCAACAAATTTTAGATGGTACTTATAATCAAGTATCAATGTCTTGTTTGGCTAATGAATGTGAATGCTCTGAATGTGGTAATGTGGCTCATAGTTTTGATGAATTATGTCAACATATGAACCCTAATATGCCAGTTACTTATATGAAAGGTAAAACAAATGACAAAGGCGAAGATATATACGAAATTAACAGAGATTTATGTTTTAGTGGATTGTCGGCTGTGGCAGTTCCTGCTGATAAAGACGCCTTCGTATTTGACATTAAGGCTTCGAAGAAAAAAGAAAATAAATTACAAGCAGAATTGGTTAAATATCAAAATATCAAACAAGCCGCTAAAATGAAAGAATTTAGAACGGCCTGTGAAGAAGAATTTAAAGCATTAGATACAGTTGCTTTATTAAATAAACTTCAAACTTGTGCGAATGCTATTACAAATCAAGTAATGGATAACAGTACAGGTGGCAGAGATATTATAAATGCCCCATTACAAGGTATTTTGAAAGAGTTAATGGAACTTCAAATCGGATTAACAGTATTAGATTTAAATAAACTAGCAACTCCTTCTGTTGATAATACAGTAGCGGTTGAAGGTGAACCTGAAACAGAAATGCCAGAAATTACTACTAATGTTGAAGAAGAATCTAAATTAGGAGAAGGTCATATTCTTACTTATAAAGATTTAAAGAACCAATATAACGAAGAAGAAGAAGTTAATTTTGATAAGGAGATAAATTCAATGTTAAAACAAGCATCCTTCTATGAGGATTTCCAAAAAGACAAGTCAGGTACTGGAGTTATAAAAATAATTGATCAATTAAATGTTATGGCTAATGATCTTCGCGATTCTTTTACAAATAAAGATAATAGAATGGGACAAAGATCTACGAAAAGTATTGCCGAATATATAATAAAAAAAGCAGATAAATTGAAAGACGCTGCTATCAAATTAAAAGAAAGATATCCCGAAAAAAATAAAGTAGAACCTATATTTAATTTTGATAAAGAAATAGAATCATATGATAATTGGTCATATACTCCATTTAGTTCCACTGCAAGCAAAGGAAGAAATATTAAGTATTTTGATAATACAATGGATATGTTGAAATGGATAAAACAAAATAAAGATTCCATTCAAAACGTAACCATAGAGATGAATTGTTTTGGAGATTCGTGCGCTAAAGTAACATATGAAACCTCTAAGGAAATAGACTCATCTTTAGATAAAATTATTGAAAAAACTTATAAATAAGTTATTTCATTTATATTTTTAACTAGGAATGTCCTAGGATTGATTTATTTTAATAACGGAGAATAACTCTAAATGGCTAAAAGAAAAATCAAAGCTGAAGAAGAGGTCAAAGAAACAGCAGACCTCGAAAAAGACGACAAAGATTTAGAAGTTAAAGAAGAAGTGACAGAAGAAACTCCTAAAGCCGACGAAAAGGCCGAAGAAGAAAAACCTGCCACCGAAGAAAAAGAAGATCTTATCGTTTTATCAGATGGTGCCACAGTTGAAGAAAATGTTAAATTGACGGAAGAAGAAGCCGACGATTTAGCAAAAATTACAAAGGCTGATGGTACTGAAATCTTCATTCAAACCCCAGAAGGTTCTGAAGAAGAAAAGAAAGAAGTTTATGAAGCTATCGTAGATGCCGAAAAACCTGAAGAAGAAGTCGCTGAAGATTTAGAATCTGAAGTGAATGATGAATTAGGTGCTGAACCTTTACCTGAAACAATGGAAGAAATTGATGGAGTGGCTTATGTTCCTGCTGCTTGTCATACTGCCCATGCTTCATTAAATAATTCTTATTATATCTTAAAACTTAAAGGCGGAAAATTGAAAGCCTTGAAAGCGGGTAAGATTTTAAATAAGCAATTAAAAGCCTCTATTATTAAGGCTTACAAAGAAGGTAAAAAATTGCCTGAAGCAGAAACAGTATTTAATAAAATTGCTTCTAAAATTGGTTATACTTTTGGTGCTTTCACAAAATTAGCATCCAAACTTTCTAGAAAAGTTACAAAAAGAGTTGCTAAAAAGATTGCCAAAAGAATTATCCCTACAGTCGGAGACACTGTTGAAATGAATGGTAAAGAAATTAAAATTACTGCTTCTAAAAAAGGAGTATTAACTTTGGAAAATGGTAAAAAATTATTAGCCAAAAGATTAGTGGCTACAGAATTACCTGATACAGTTCCTGGCACAGATAATGATAAAGCCGAAGAATTGAAAAACTTCTCAATTGATGAAAAAGATATTAAGAAGGAAAATATCGATTCTACAGTTGCTTTAGAAAAAGCCGAATTGGAAGAAGGTAAAGATGGTGTTAAAGCCGCAACTTCAAAAGTAAAATCATTATACAACAGATTACCTGGTAAATCTGGTGTAGGTGATGAAGTTGAATGGGCTATGAAAGACTTTAATAAAGAACGCAATAAAACAAGCAAGACATTGGCTTCTCAAATTAAAGCCTTGCGTGATGCTACAAAAGAAATTCGTGCTCAAAAAGAAGTAATTGCTTCTAAAGATGCCGAATTGAAAGCATTACAGGAAAAATTAGCGGCTATGAACTCTAAAGAAGAAACAATGATTAAATCAGCCAAAATTAACAAAATCTTGGCTTCGATGAACATTGAAGATGAAGAAGAAAAGGCCGCTATGACCGAAAAATTTGCTAAATATACGAAGGCGCAATTAGATGCTGTCTATGAAACTATGACCGCTTGCCCTTCTGAAGAAGCAACAGTTATGCACGAACGCATGATTAATGAAGAAATGAAAAAAGAAGCTAGCGCACTAAAAGGTTTCGTACCTAGTTTCACAATGGAAGAAGGAACAAAGATTTCTGCTTCCGACGAAATGGAAAAATTAGTTCTTGAAAGAGAATTAGATTCCATTGGACAATAAATTAAATTAAAGGAAGATAAATTAAATGTTGAATAGAGACTTCGACGCTTTAACAGTTAATGGTTTATGTGATCTTACCGAGAAAAACATTCTCGCTGGTTCTCCATTGACTTATGGTGCTAATGGTTATAAATTAGCCAAAGCTGGCGATAAATTCGCTGGTTTATCATTCAACTATTACTTCGTCGGTAAAGATGATGTGAATGGTGGTGAATGGTTTGCTGACTCAAAGAAAGTTGCAGTAGTGAAAGTTGCTCAAGTTACTTTGGGTGGTGACGAAATTGATGGTACGACAGTGTATCCATTCGTAGAAACAGATACTTATGAAGCTGGTGATGGCTTAACAATCAATGCTGATGGTAAATTAGCCAAAGCTGGTTCTGATGAAGATGCTGTTGCTACAGTAGTTAAATTTGATGCTCAAAGAGCATTATTAACTGTTTATGTCAATGTAAAATAATGAGGGAGAATAAATAATATGACAGAAAGAGAATTACAAATGTTAGCCTCCCTTATTACTGGGAAAGGCATGAAAAAAGAAGCCTCTGCCGAACAGAAGGCTCAAGATACAGCCAAGTTAAATGAATACTATGGCAAATTAATGCAACAAGGTGCTTTTGGGCAAAAGAAAGCCGCTGTGGCCTTCTCACAAGCCTTGAAAGTTCGTGTACCTTATGAAGCGGTAACTCCTAAAATCTTCGCTCAAGATAACATTTCTAACAATGTGGCTTGGGCTGATGTAGAGTTCCCAGAAATTGGTGCCTGTGTGGTTCCTTTCAAAGGTGCTCCTGCTCGCATTGAACGCGGTCCAAAACGTGTTTTCTATAACACCCACACCGCTGCCATCAACTGGATTGTTTCTTACGACCAAGTATTCACAGCCGCTTACAATACTTTAGATGAAGCCAAAAACAAAGTAGCCATTGGGTTGGCTTTGGAATTGGATACTGAACTCTTCAAAGTATTAGCCGCTGCCGCTTCTGCCAATGTGTATGGTGGTTATCAAGCCGCTACAATGTCATTAGATGTAATCAATGACATCCGCGCTGCTCAAATGGAATTATCCTTAATCACCACAGCCATTGTGATGCACCCAAGCAAATACTATGACTTGTTGAAAGTAACTCCTCAGGCTGTAGACCAAGTAACGATGAACACAATCATTGAAAATGGTTATGTTGGTCAGTTATATGGTATCAAATTCATCGTCAGCAAACTCTGCCCGAAGAATTTTGCCTATGGTATTACTGCTCCTGAATATTTAGGGAAATATGTGTTGCGTCAACCAGAACAAATGAAAGTGACCGATATGCCTTGGAAACTTGAATATGTAGTAACTGGTTATGCCAACTATGGTTTAGTGTTACACAACATTCCAGCCGTATTCCCTGTGGAGTTCGTGGAAGAATCAATCTAATTTAACGATTAGATAATTATAAGAACCCTCTAGCAATAGGGGGTTCTTTTTTCATTTATATTTATATACTTTATTACAAAGGTGGAACTTAAATGGCTACAGATAATTATTTGAAACCAGGTGCTTCTAGAATACAATGTTCAGTACAGCACAAAATTTTTGCAATTAATGATGAAGGGAAGAGAGTACAAGTTGGTGCTATTCAATCAATTACCACTTCCCAAACAAAAGATACTTATAGAACTTTTGAATTAGGTAATCCAGAATGTGTAGAAGTAACACAAGGTTTGATCACCGATATTAACTTAAATGTAAATAGACTTCGTTTACAAACATCTACTTTAATGGACCAATTTACTGGTAAAGGTGGAATTGAAGCCTTATTTGATGCTTCTTTACCATTCGATATTGAAGATGTAATTTTAGTACCCGCCATCAATGCTGATGGTACAGTAAATCCTAGAAAAGATGCCTCAACAGAAAAAGTGTTGAAAGTATATAAAGATTGTACAATTTCAAATTATTCTGATACATTAAATACAACTGGTGATATCAGAGTAACAGAAACCGCTACAATTGTTGCTAGAAAGATTGAAACGCCTGATATGTAAGCGTTTTAGACCCTTGTAATAACTTTATACCCCCTATATCATAAAAATGCGATATAGGGGGTTTTAAGCGAATTTTCTGCATAATTTCATTTAAATTGTGAAATTCATTTATATTTATAGAACAAATTTGTTTTTAAAATCTTTTATAAGAGAGGAAGTAATTAAATGGCAATTTATAAGGCCCCAGGCGTGCTTTTTACAGAGTATACTCAATCTATTGGTAGTACTGCTTTTGGTTATAACAGAACTGCTATTATCGGTGTAGGTCAATCCTATATCAATGTTTCTAATTTAGAATTAATTAAATCAGAAGAATCCGACGAAAGTGATGAAACAAGTACAGATGCAATTTTATTGCCTTCTGGTACACCTGCAGTAGCGGGTGATATTATGGAAATTGTAGGATTAGGAAATATTCCTGGTTATTACAATTACACATTAAATACTGATTATACAATTGATGAAGATAACACAACAATTACTTGGATTGGAACTAATAAACCAGTTGCTAATTCAACTTTTTATATCACATACAAACTAAATAAATCAGAAACTCGCGGTGATTATGACCCGAAATTGATGTTCAATCAAACACAAATTAAAGAACAATATGGACCTGAATATTTAAATGGTGTAATTCAACCTTTAACTTTAGGTGCAGATTTAGTATTAGATGGTCAAACTTTATTAGGTGGCGGTGTATATTGTGTACAAGTTACAGAAGATACAGTTGCTGCTTATAAAGCCGCTATTGATAAATTAGATAAAATCAATGTTCAAACAGTAATCTGCTTAAAACAAGATGATTTAACATTAAGAAACTATTTAATCCAAAAGAACGAAGAAATGTCCTCTAACTTATATAAAAAATATAGAACAACTTTTATCGTTCCAAATGATGATACTTTAACACAAGACCAAATTGTTGCTCAAAGACAAGGATTAGATAACGAAAGAATTACTTATTTTGCTAATAAAAAAGTAACAATTCAATTAACTGATGATAAAACACAAGAAACAGAAAATGTTGCATTAAGCGCAATTTATGCTTGCTGTGCTTTAAGTGGTATCGAAGGAAATCCAGAATATGGTTATAGCGAACCAATGTTAAGAAAAACATTACCTGCTAGAGTTACTTTAGCAAATAATCAAATTATGGATCCTTCAGAAAGAAACTATTACTGCTCTAACTTCTTATCAGCAATTGATTTTAATGAAAATACAAATTTAGCATATGTATTTGACATTTATACAACTGATGATACGAATGTAATTACTGAAACTCGTTCAGTAAGAAGAGTAGTTGACTTGTTAATGACCGACTTGGATAGACAATTAGATGTTTATATTGGTCAAAAAACACAAGCATCAGTTGCATCTTCTGCTCAAGTAAGAGTTCAATCAATTTTACAGAACTATATTAGCGCGGAAGAAATTAAAGATTACAGAAATGTTCAAGCAAGTTATGATCCAACCAATCCTAAACAATTGAATATTTCCTTCGATATAGTGCCACTTTTTGAAATTAAGTGGGTTCACGTTACTATCGGAAAATATATTAACTAATTAGGTTAATGGGTTATAGTTAAAGGGCTATCAGATAATGGTAGCCCTTTATCATTTATATTTATATATAAATTTGAGGATAAAAGATGGCAACACAAATATCTTGGACAATACCTTACAACATATTACAAGACCCTTCTTATACGGAAATAAATATTTATAGAGGGAAAGATGAAACAGACGATTCCACCTATAAAATTATTGCTACTATTGATAGATGGGTTGATGGTGATAAAACACAAGAAATAGATACTTATACAGATGAAGAAGGAAAACATGATGAGTATTACTATGTTCGTTATAAAAAAGATAATGGTACTTTATCCAAGATTTTATTAACAGTTTTTGACTTAAACCCAAAAGAATTAAGATGGGTCGGACAATTAAGAAAAATGTTAGACCCTATTATTACTTCAGATATTTTACAAGATGGTACTATGAGACCTATGACTGATACCGATTTAATGTTAGGTATCAATATGGCATTAGGTTTTTGGAATAGTTATCCTCCAACTACAGAACATCATATAAGTAATTTTCCAAAAGAATATGAATATATGTTATTGATGTTCGCTCAATATTTTTCAATCTTAAATAAGATGTTAGGACTTGAACTTCGAGACTTCAGTTATAGTGATAATGGTTTAAGTTTAAATCAAAACTTTACTCAAGCAATACAAAATGCTTTAGCACAAATACTTGGCTTCTTAAATCCTTTATTACAAAAAACAAAAATGGAATTTTCAAGTGGCTCGGCTGCTTGGTTGGGAAGTGCTCAATATGCTATTGGTTTAAATGGCAGAATGGGGCAGTTCCCTATCGACCTATTATGTATGTTTAGAAGTTTAAGTATGAACTAATAAATTATTTACATTTTTAATTAAATTTATTATAATATAATTATATGAAATTAATAAGAGTAATAAAATCAGAAAAGATATTAAGATGGGGTATCTCTCGCAGAGCGATAGCCAAGGTTGTTGCTAAACATTTTAAAGAAATAACCAAGGTAAATATAAATAAACTATTTACCAAAGTTGATGACCAATATGGTACTTCAATAGAAAATATTGATGCAAAACTATTTGATGCCCAAATTCCTAAAATATATGAATGGGTAAAAAGTAGATTTGAATTAGATAAAGATGATTATGATTATATGATTAACGACAGTGATTTTATTGATATGATAACCGATGAATTGGTAAATATGGTTGATATTGATAAAGTTAGATATGAAGAGGAACAATAGTTTATGAAATTTGTAAAAATGATAAAAGCAGATATTGAGCCTGATTTTTGGTACTACTTGGATAGAGTAGAAAACCAAATGGAAGTTTTAAGAGAAAGTAAAAGAATTAACGAAGTTGTTGATATTATATATCCATTAACAGAAGAACTAAAAAAGGCGTCTCAAGCATTATCATCAATTTTAACCAGTGATAATGCAACTCAAAGACAAAAAACATTTAAGCAATTAGAAAAAGAGGGAATAGATGTCGAACCCATTAGACAGATTTGTACTTATGTTTGGGGTTATGGTGCTTATGATAATAAATTTGCTAAACAATATACACCAGAAAAATGGTTAAAATATTTAGAACGGATGTTAGAACATTCTACAAATACAGAGCATAAAACAGTTGGTGATGATATGGTAGTTACGAAATATCCAAAGGCTATTGAAAAATTAAAACAATGGATGGATAACTTATAAGGAAAATAATATGGCTAAAAATGTTATTAAGAATTTACAAGAAAAAGGTATAGATGTACAAGCAACTGTTCAAATGTTAAATAAGGCATTGGCAGACGAATATTTGGCTGCTCATCAATATTTAGCACCTATTGGATTAGCGGTTGGTAAATTAAGACCCGAAGTAGAAGAAGAATTTCAAAAGCATTATGAAGAAGAACTTAAACATGCTCAAATGCTTAAAGAAAGAATTATTAAATTAGGTGGTATTCCTTTACAAAGTCCTGAAGAATGGTATGCTTATACAAATTGTGGATATACCAAACCTACCGATTATAACACACAAATTTTAGTAACACAAAATCTTGAAAGTGAACGTAAAGCTGAGAATGTTTATATAGGAATTATGAAGGCTTGTAAAGAAGTTGATGATATGGTTACTTATAAAATTGCTAGAAATATTCTTATCGATGAAGAAGAACACGAACAAGATTTGGAAGACTTCTTGAACGATATGGAGTTAATTTAGTTATGAAATTCATTAGAGTTTTTAAAGCAAGTGAAAATACTGAATTATCTGTTGATGATTTTGACTTTATTCAAAGTAGTGACGGTAGATGGCATGTTCGACCATTAAATGATAAAGCAAATCAAGCAAGTTTACCATTATATGCTTTAACTGATAAAGATCGTCAAAGATCTTATAGAAAATTATTAGAATTAGTTAGAAAATATAATAATAGAGAAATTATTGAAAAAAGAAAGAAATTAATGTCTGATTTAAATAAATTATTTAAACGCAATGGATTAGAAAAAGGTTCATATACTACGACATCAGTAAGAGGTTTTCATACAATAAGAGATAATGGTTATTATTTTGAAAAATCATTTGAGCCAAGTGCTTTTGATATTAAATTAACTTGGCATAATGGCAACGAAGAATATTCAAATAAAATAAAAAATATATTGAATTCAAAAAATATTAAATATACAGAAAAATTAGGCGATATTCATATCGATTTAAATGATCAAAGTGATATGGAGATTATATAATGAAATTAATTAGATTATTAAAAGCAAATAATAATAGATATACAATTTGGTTAGAAGGTCTTAATGGTTTAGTTGAAGAGATAGAGGCAGAAAATCTAACTGAACAGCAAGTAATAGATTGGACAAAACGTTATCTATATGATTATTGGCGTGATTGTAGAAAGGATTGTAAAAGAGGAGAAAAATTTACCTATTTATCGGCAGAAGTAAATAATTTAGAAGATGCAAAAATGGTATTAAAAGAAATAGCAGGAATGTGTTTATCATATTCAGATGATTTAGATACAGTATTAAATGATACATATAATTCAACAGAAGATATTGTAGAATATGTAGATAAAAAACCAGAACTTGGTATTGGCGAAATTGATACAGAAAATTGGACAGATGAAGATTGGATGAGAACAGGCCAATAAAATAGGAGATTTAATTATGGCATTTGCTAAAAAAGGAAAAGCTAATAAAGCTGAAAATAAAATAGAAGTAATTAAAGAAGATAAAAAGATTACTGCTTCTTTAGAAGAAAAGATTTTATGTCCTCATTGCAAACAAGTAATCGGGACAAAATTAGGTGAAATTTTTCAAATATTAGACCAAAGAT